>Ga0307510_10000024_pt1 | contig 139560 bp, 88 predicted proteins | sample 12_EM_MG_FD_207224 | JGI IMG/M metagenome (GOLD analysis project Ga0307510, IMG submission 207224) | Populus trichocarpa ectomycorrhiza microbial communities from riparian zone in the Pacific Northwest, United States - 12_EM | ecosystem: Host-associated > Plants > Roots > Unclassified | place... | reverse complement strand
CCCCTCTCTGTTTTTTCCTCCTTATTTATCATGTTTTGCACCCTACCCATAGCTCTTTCAAGGAATTTCTTTTTAGCACTCCCTGGTGGGTTCAGCACAGCCATATTGGTCCCAGAGAAAAATCATCATTAAGCAATCCATGACTGTTGTTGTCTCAGTTCCGCATGCAAGAATGCATCTGATATAGAGAAATGTCCACTGGGTTTGAACTTGAAATCCCAGGAGAGTCATCTAAAACATTTGAAACTCGGTAATTTAATCCAAACTCAATGAACATTAATATAAACCGACCTGACCAAAGACTAAATGAGGTTGTTGTTTTTTTATATATTTATTTTATCTTCGAATGAGTAATAGATGTATTATCAAGTCTAATTTGAAACTGATTCAAACTCTATACTAGATGAATATATAAAATCGCATGAATATGGTTTAAATATCTAAATTATTTACTTAAGATATAATAAAAATCTGATTTGTGGATACTCATTCTCATTGGTATTCAAACATAGAAAACTCTAGTTGTCTGGATAATTGTATTAAACGTTCATAAACATGTTCAAATTGAGGATGTGATTTGTCTCTAACAATGTTAGATAGGATGACCCTTGGCAATACTCATCTCTTAAGGTTTCTTTTGAGAATAATATTTTGGGCTTTGACTCTTTACCCTACTCTGGACTATGTTCATCTTCTTTCTGGGCTCTTGTTTCTAGTCCTTCTAGGCTCCCTCAGACAGACCACTCTGTGCCTCCTCCCACATACCAGCTTCCCTGTACATATTTGCAAGCAAAACATATAGCACTGTCACGGGGATCCAACTCAAGAAGCTTTGAAGCTGCTCTTTCCCCTATCTGAAGATTTCCGTGAATTCCACAAGCAAAGAACACATGCCCCACACCATAGCATCTGCCTCCATTGGCATTGTTTTAATAATCTCTTTAGCCTCCTCCAACAAACTGGCCCTACCATGAAGGTTCGCCATGCAAGAAAAGTTTTATACCCATGTTTTAAGCGGTCTAACTCCAAATAACATTCTTTCTTTTTGAGGAAATGTTTTGCGAAGATGGGCCTAGCATATATTTAGGAAAGGATTGTGTTGAGACACTGTATTTTCCTTGAACAACTACTTTTATTTTGGAGTTCCTTGAGAATATAGGAGCCATAGATAGGCTTTTGGTGTTTGGGCTTGGGGCCACTCTTGCAAGTTGCAACTATATATGTGCATGCACTCTTTTCTTTGTCGTTGAAGTTTACAAGAGAATGTCCATGGTTTTTTAGAATGTCGTAACTTCAATCAAAATTGTAATGAAAACCGAGTTCAAAAGGGACGAATTCATCTTATGTTCATGATTTTGGATTTGCTTGTAATTCATTACCAGTTGATTGAACCATGTGACTGTCAAGTACGTTAGAGCTGATGCTTGAACTAAACTGAAGTCGTAAGGAGTGAGGAGTTGCGCCATCTAACATTCTTCTATAGCTGGGCAATGAAGATGCAAGATGACCATTGTTGAGAGCACGGTGAAAAGCATACCTCTTTTCCCCAATGGAAAAATTCGTCTGTTTGTCTTCATTTTCAGACCCCATTGCTTCCTCAGGTGTGTTTCAGAGTTGAAAAACATCATACAAACAATAGAAGCCTGAATGAGGTCCATCGCATTATTCGATCGCCAAAAGGTATAACTTATGCAATGGACTGTAAAGAACCCAGAATGATAAAACGAGAAGGATAATTTATAGTTTTGATGTGTTCAAAATCAATGTAGTGCAATCGCAACAATTCCTAAAAGACAGGACTACAGAAATGGAAATCCTGAAACTGAAAAAAGTTAATCCAAATGAGTCTAAAGAATTATCCAGAATAAATTCTGGAATGGAACTCCAAGAATTTCGTCACCATCTATGATGATTGTATGGGGTGGAAGAATGAGACTTAATTAGGCCCCACCGGAACCGTACTTCTTTCCCAAGACAATCACCTGAAGCTTGTCATATCCGGCAAGCACACCAGCACCAGCAACAGCACGGAGGATGTTTGCACCAGCACCCTTGAAGAGGGATTTAGCACCCTCGTTCTTAAGGATCTGGGAGAATGCATCGAGGGAGCTCTTGTACTTGACAGCTTCACCAGATGTCATCATCATTCTTCTGCGGACAGTGTCAATTGGATAGGATGCAAGACTAGCACCATTGGTGATGACCCAGCCAAGAGCAAAGCTAGCAAAGAAACTATCCTGTAATCATAGGATGAGCGAAACAACATGAGAATTTTCACCTCAACAAATGAAATTGTAACTGTTAAATAATTTATGTTAGAATCTACCAACCTGCAGCTTTCCAGTCAGGACGACTGGCTTCAAAGAATCATACAATCCAAAATACAGACCACGGTACACAATAATACCAACACATGAAATGTTAAATCCACGATAAATCCCAGCAATGCCATCTGATTTTAGTGTCTTCCTGTAGACATCAACCAAACCATTGAATTGCCTCTCCCCTCCCTTTTTTCCAGCCTTGGCATCATTTGCAAGACGTGTTCGGGCATAATCCAAAGAATAAACAAAGAGTAGTGACGAGCCACCAGCAGCACCACCAGATGCCAAGTTTCCAGCGAACCACTTCCAATAGCCATCACGGTCCTTCTTGAAGTTGAAAAGCCTCTTAAAGTAATCTTTGAATGCAAAATTCAGGGCCTGGAGGAGAGTTCATAGAATAACTAGATAAGCACAAAAATAAAACCAAATAGGTCAGTAAAGTATCCAGGATGAAAGAAACCTGAGTGGGGAAGTAACGGATGACATTAGCAGTGTTCCCTCTCCACAAAGACATCGTCCCCTCATCTTTTATTGTTCGGCTGAAACATTCTCCAATTCCCTTGTATGGTTCAGAGAGTCGACCAGCCTTGATCATCTCATCCTGGTTTTGGATCAAGAGCTTCACACGCTCAATGGGAGCTGCAGCAGTTTTTGACACGGCAGCAGAAACACCGCCCATAAGAAAATCAACAGCAAAGCCAGCCAAGCCTTTCTCAGACGGGGCTTGGACAAATACCGGTGCAGTAGATGATGCAACCAATGGCATGTCAGGGCTAGACTGGCATGGCCTTGTCATGGCATACTGGAATCCCGCATTGGAATAGTTTCCATATGCAAACTGCCTTCGGTGTAAAGCAGGTCTCTGAAAACCTTGGGGAAAGCTAGAACTGAGATGGACCTGGCTGGCCATCTTTTGCATGACAGACGGTTGCTGGCGCCTATCAGCCATTTCCTCACACAAATAATTAGCCCCTGTTCCTAATTGAATTAGTAACGCGACTAATTAACCACAGTTGTTCTTCGAAACAGTTTCAAAGTAAGTAAAGTGACTCCCCACAATAGCTTCGAATGCATGTATCACTCTAACGCAGGATTGAAGACATGCCACTTGCACAGCAGTCAAATCATGTTTTAAGATCAAAATCAAATAAAAAACAACATCAACAATAGTATCAAATCCTAATCAATCAAACTGTCCATTCCAAATCAAGTAACACAAACATTCATCACTTATTCCAAAATTCCAAAAATACCAAATCTTTCTAATCCACACTAATAACAAAAATATTCAAAAGAGTAATGGTAATTAAGTGATTGGAAGTGTGATTGGAAGTTATTTTTTAAAATATTTTTTTATTTTAAAACACATTAAAATAAAAAAAAATTTATTTTTAAAAAATTATTTTTGACATTAGTATATCAAAATAATCTAAAAACATAAAAAAAAATATTAATTTAAAATAAAAAAAATAAAAATTTTTAAATTTTTTCAATAAATTAAACAAATCATCTCAAGCATTGATGGGGTGGACCTCAACCTACCACCAAGACCTTAGGATCATTCAGGAAATCATTCGGGACAAATATTTCAGAACAAATAGCAATATTCTGATCAAAATGAAACAAAACAATAATCACAGGCCAAAAAAACAACAACCCATTTCATATATCATAACAACAACTCATCTAACCATGTATTTCAAAGGAAAAAACAAAACTTTAAGATCCAATGAAGAAAAGAAAGATATTGATATCAAAAGTAACCTGTTAGTTTACAATCCTTGAAAAAAAAAACGAACAAAAAAAAAAGTAACAGATCTAACAAAGAAGCCAAGAACCCACCGAAAGAGGGAGGGAGAGAGATCTAAGAAAGAAGTGAAGTGGGTTTTATATAAACATGATGGTGTCAATGCAAGACAGGCAAGACACAGACAAGTCCGAAATACAAGGAACCAAAGACAAGGAACTAAACTAGAAAAAACATGACAGTTACATATGAACCGATTCATGTGGCGTGTGAAATGAAAGGAAAGGAAGTAACTTTAGAGGAAGAAAGAGAGAAAGTGAATACCTTCTTGTTGGTGTGAAGAGAGAAAGTGAATTCCTTCTTGTTGGTGTGAAGAGAGAAAGGAGTCTTCTTCAGGGTCTTATGGAATGGCAAAGTGGGAGACGAGAGTCAGTATGAAAAATTATATATGGATGGAGGGAGAGAAGAAATGGTGAACGAGGGGGTGCATGCAATCATAGTAATCACACCCGCTCGGGTCTCACTCAGGAGCCTCAACTCCTGTAAGAAAAATAATATCCCAGCCTTCCCCTTAAATAATTTATAGTTTTAGCTCTAAAACTAGTTAAATTTAAATTTTAGCCTCCCTAAATAAATTTCCTCACCCTTCTGGATCATAGATGTTTACTATGCTTTTATGGATGTTTATATGCTTTAATTAGTGGTTGAAAAAAAAAAAAAAAGGAGTGCTGACTTGTTCAAAGGCAAAGGGTATTGAATATTTAGTGGGTGAAGGGAGATGGTATTGACTATGATTTATTTATTTGTTTAGGCTTCGGGAAATTTATTGATTTGACCAAGGTAGAGTTTAAATATAGTTTAAATTTCTAATCAAAGAAGATTGATAACATGTCTTGATTCCATCGTACCCTAACATAAGAAACATCACCAACCTTGTATCGGTTCAGAATAAGGGTAACAGTTATTTCTTTTATCTCCCCTCATTTTCGGAAGAAAAAATGCCACAATGAGTTTTGCATAGACTGCGTGTTCTGACTGCAATCAACTATTCAACAAGGATGAATATTAGGGAGACCTTTCTGAGAAGTCTTTGGGGGCCATGAAAATAATATGACAAGTTGCTATTAAATATAGGAGGAGGTAACATCTTCGCATACAATCCGCTGAATTTAGTAGACAGAAGAATTCTTATGAGAGCGTGGCTTGCTTTGTGCCACACTAAACACAAGAGGAACATTTTTGCCCAGAAAATTTGGACCTGTTCAAACTCCTTGTAGTCTGCATCCCTTGGCAACTTCCTTTTCGTGTACTTAAAAAAAAGCATGTCAAAGGGACAATGAGCCCTTGAACTATATAAAACATGGGGGTAACCCTCTCCTGATCCCTGGCCATTACTCTGGATTGAGATTCTCTCATGATGATCATTATGCTCATTAAATCTAAACCGTTGAATTCAAATGGACGTGGACTTCCAAATGGAAATCTAAAGCATGACAAAACACATTAAAACAACAACATAAAATAAAGACAAACATCAAGTTGAGGAATCATGACTTGTTCTAGCGCCAGGGGGCAGCAACAATAACAAAGCACAATAGGAGCAACATAGTGAATGCGGCTATTAGTATGTCTATAGAGTGTTAGAACATTCAACTCAAAAACATCAGAGGGGAAGCCTGGATACTAACTCACACAAACAATGATTTGAAATGGCCAGTGCGAAACCTGTGAAACATGGGACAAGAAAAGAAGAAAATGGATGTTCCATTGCCTGTAAATGGAAATGCTTGAAGCATGTTTATTTGGTAGACACAAAAGAAATATTCAACAAAGTTTTAAAGCAAGAAAATATCACCTACGAGTATGAAATGGTGGAGGGGGCTGGCGCCGTTCACATTCGAGGAGCAGACTTGTAGCTTCTGTCGTGTAAAGGGAATGCACTGATGAGAAGACGAGCAATAAAGAGCTGTTGCACAAAGGCTTTGCACTTTACAGCAAAAGACAAGAAAGTCTCTAACACTCCTAAGGTTAATTTAAAACAATATATGTGGTACATGATGTTAGTTATTTCATTTACATGATGCTATAAATATTGTGGGATAGCCGTACAAGATACCAGGAGTGAACTGTCAATCCCTCTGTAAAGAAGCTAATGATGTCTGCCCAGATCAATTTGATCTCTTCCTTGCACTCTGTCTATACCAAGGGAAGTAGGGTCATATGCTGGTTCTGAACTCCTCAAACCCATTTCCAGTTGCTTCTGCCTCAGTTGAAATGCACTCTGCCTATTCTCCAGTCTCATCATCTCATTCTCCAGCCTCAACCTCTCGAACTCCTTATCTTTCTTGCTGCAGTATCTCAACCACTTGAACTGTTGTTTCTCAAGCTCAAAAGCTTGAGCCTTGATGTTGACCCTTTGCTCTAGGAGTTGCAACCTCTGCTTCTTAATCCACTCCTTTCTCTCCCATGGCGATACATTAGTGTCTTGAAAAATTGCTGTCATTTCAACACCAAAGCTATTTTGCCTACCTGATTGAGAACAAAGGTGGGAATGCTCTTCATTCACTATCCTTTCACACAACTGGCCCACACTTTCCCCATTCTCATCAGCATTATTATCAGCTTCATTATTCGATTCATCATCATCACTGTCATCATTTCCCTCAACTTCATCCCCCCCTGACCCATTCATATCTTTTGAGCACCTCTCAAGAGGTAATGAACAACCTTGTAGATCAAAATCCTGGCAATTGGGTATTCTTTGCCCGTTATGGTAAGCACAAATTTCCTTATAAAACAAATGTTTCGAGCTCAATATCTTTCTGACATCATCCTTCGCCTTTGCTGAAAGATGAGGCATTGAGTCCATAAGAGCGGGGTTCTCCACAACTCTACAACTAGTCCCCCTCCCAAGAATCTCATTCAACCTCTTGTACCTCTTATTCAGATCATTGAACTTATCCTCGCACTGTTGTGGCGAAACATGACACCCCTTGCCAATCATTAGCTTTGACACTGTTTTCCACTTACCTTTCTTCTGCAAAAGCCCGGATTTTCTCTTAAGCCCCCCCGTACCATCAAATGTATCGTCATCACCCACACAAGCAACCACTGAAATAAGAAGCCTAACAATATTATCTGTCCATTTCATTCGCTGCCATGGAGACCCTTGTTTGCCCTTAGCGCCAGTAGAGTTCTCACCATTCCCATCTTCCATAAAACTCTGGTCATCATCTTCACTCCCATCGCCACTATGTGCACCGTTAAACGGACTAGCAGCTCTTCCTTTACCAAAATTCACAAAATATCCTTTTGATGTTGAACCTTTCATTTCCATTAGCCCACTTGGTTGGTGATCATTATCAAAACAACCCATTACATTCATCTGATGTTGGTGCGCTAGTGAGGGATGACCTAACTGAGATTGTTGGTGTCTATGAATCGGTGACTCGAGGTCTAACAAACCACCACTTGAATCAGACAAAAAACGACCCCTCAAACCCGAATTATCCATGTCAACACACTTATTCCTGAATTCCAAAATCCTGATGTTCTCTTCAATGGCTCAGCAAATTCAGTAACAGAAAATGAACCACAATCTCAAATTCCATATATTTCAATGCTTAAGAAATCATTCATTCCACTAATAACCACTTGGATCATCTAAACCAAGTTTCCATTATCAAAAACTTAACAGCCAAAGAAAACAAAACCCCGAAAAATCCCATTTTCTTCCATTTTCCTTCATTTTCTCACCAGCCAAAAAAAGAAGGTTCACCACCAACCTAATCCACATTAGATTAATCACCCTACAGGCTTAATCTCCAATATTTATCAAAAACCCATAATTTCTAAATCTGCAAATATACAAAAAAAAAAAGAGAAACGTTTTAATCAAAATCAACTAAACAACCCAACAAGATCCAATCTTTTTTATTCCAATAAATAAAGGTTGAAACTTTCCTTAATAAATTGATAAAAAGTGGATCATTTTTTGATGAACAAAAACAAAAAACACAGTACAAATGAAACTGTACTATATAACATGTTAAAAAAGAGGTCGTTCTTTTCACAAGCTAACCTTTTTAGTGATCCACATGGAGCTTGTCACTGTGGGAAAGAGAGAGAGAGCTTTGAATATAAAGGTTTTAGGTAGAGAAAGAGGGTTTTGAGAAAAAATATGATTAGATATGCCACGTGTTGAGATGTTTTCGGTGAAAAGGGTGTTTGCCACAGGCAAGGGATGATATTAATTTCCTGAAAATCAAACGTTTTGTATAAGGGTAAATTTCAATTTGCCCCCTGAATTTAAATTCTTCTTAAATTAGCTCTAAAACTTGTTTTTGTCTCAGTCACCCCTTTCGTGCCAGTTTGGCAACGCGGTGCGCTGCATTACGCTAGCAAAAACATCAAAAATGATTCTTTTGTTGTGGTGCATTGCGTTGCCAAACGGTGCATTATATTAGTTTAGAACTACAAAGAGAAAAGACTTGTGTCAATCTTGAAACGCAAAAATAACATGCAAAAAGGTATTCACTTTGTTTTATATGAAGTAAATTACAGTGTATCAGCTGAAGAAAGAAGTAATTAACGACAGATGTCAGGAGTCCAGCTCTAAGCTAGCCTGTCAACATTTTTTATACATTTGAAGCTCCTAGGTGGCCTTCTAGCTAGTGCTTTTACAGTGCTCTATATGAAGAGGCTTCACATAAGACTGCTACAAAAGAGAGGAACAAACCGCACTAAGAGATGAAGCAGCCATGCAAGCACCAGCAAGCCAAGGAGGTAACCGAATTCCAGTGAAAGGGTACAGAATGCCAGCAGCAATAGGCAAGCTAATCATGTTTTAGCCAAGTGCCCAGAAATAGTTAATCCTAAATTCGGGAGATGGTCTTTCGGGATAGATCAATGGCCGCAACTACATCTTCCAAGTTGCTTCTGATGAGAGCTATATCAGCTGCTTCTATAACAACATCTGTCCCAGCACCAATTGCCATCCCAACATCAGATGCAACCAGGGCTGGCGAGTCATTTATTCCGTCTCCGACCATTGCAACGTTCATCCCTTTCATCTGCTTACAGTTTCAATCAGAAAATTCAAGTCAGAATTTAATTTCTCCATACAAAATTTGCATTGGGGTGACAGGATAGTTGATGTGAAATTTGTGATGTTATGAGAACTCTACTTAGGTAAACATGTAATCCACAAAGCTCTTTCGAGTTCTCCTCAGATTATTTTGTGCCTCATTCCCTTTTCCAGGCCAAACTATCATCTTATTACTAAATGGATACTGAAGATAGAATGACTCGGAGCGTCAAAATTCATTAGCATTAGATTGTCTACAGTGAGTGTTTGTTTCAAAATAAAGTTGCCTGTAACTCTTTGATCTTTGCAGCTTTTCCGAGGGGATCTATTTCGGCATACACATCCTCAATTCCAACCTCCTTTGCAATGGCTGTGGCTGCAGCCCAGTTGTCACCTTTGGTCATGATGCTTGAGATGCCCAGTGAGCAGAGAAAAGACACAGCAAGCTGAGCTTCTGGTCTCTCATCACACCAGCCACAGAGAAAGCTCCAGCAACCTTTCCATCAATGGCGACTAGTATATATGTTCTAGCCAATGCTAATTTTCAGAGATATAGCTCTCAACTTCATAACCAACAGATACATTGAAAGCATTCATGAGCCTCTTGTTCCCAACCAAAACCCTTCTGTCACCAACTTTTCCACTCACCCCAGTTCCAGGATGCACCTCAAAGTCCCTGACCTCTGTGACCTGTTCTCTTGATGAACCATGCTTCTGCCACAGCCACTTGGCATGCTCCACCACAGCCTTTGCTAATGGATGTTCACTATATGCCTGTGTAATCAAGGGATAGAAGTCAACTTCCTCTTTCATCATGTTACAAAATAATTCGAGATTTGAGAGTCAATTTTACTTGTAAAATTTTGATAACTTTTGCCAAGTCCCTGTGTACTGGCATCAAAACCTCTTTCAAGTTGCATCAAAGTCCGTAACTTCTCCTATAAAAAATGGCATGGAGAACATAGGCACTCACCTCTACAGAAATGACCGCATCACAGAAGTCCTCTAATGAAATACTTGAAAACAGCACGTCACTAACTACAGCAGGTTTCCCAACTGTCAGTGTCCCAGTCTTATCAAACACAACTGCTGTCACCAGCAGACAAAATTAAATTTCTGGTTGTCAAAAGAGACATTAAGATTTAATAATGGATTCTTTTCAACCGGGAAACTTCAGACATTAATTGAGTCCTACTTTTTTTATTAGGTTTCATTTTTTGTTTTTCTTATTTTGTTGGATAGAAACTGGCTACTTCTTTTCCCAGAAATGATGGCCATACCTTGTGTGCCTTTTCAAGTGCATTTCCACCCTTGATGAGCACACCTTGGGAAGCACCTTTTCCTGTCGCCACAATTATTGCTGTAGGAGTTGCTAGGCCTAAAGCACATGGGCAAGCAACCACCAGCACTGAAATACCAAACTGCAATGCAAATTCAAATCATCCATGGCTTCCGGTATCCTATGTTTCGGAAAAAATCCAGAAATTTCAAGGACAAACCATCCCAACCATGTTATAAATGCAGCAGCAACAACCTGATTGTGGATGGAAGGAAAACAATGTTATCCTGTAAGTAACCATTAATTGCTGGAAATGAAAGAAAAGTGTAGAGTAAATATTCAAAGGACACAAAGTACACTCACTATGAGAACGAAAAATATATATTGAGATCTGGTCAGCAAGTTTCTGAGCAGGTGCTCTGGCAAGCTGAGCTGTTTCTACAATTCGAACAATTTGGGAAAGTGTAGTGTCTGATCCAACATGAGTTGCCTTGGCTAGTAAACATCCATTCTCATTCAAATTAAGTCCCACCGATAACCTGTTGAAGACATTAGAAAGAGAGGCAAAATTTTAATGTTCTTAGTTTGTGACAATTTTATTTCTGAAAGTGGCAGTGCAAATGAGTAATACTGTCACCAGCTTCTTTAGCAACAGGCCTTGCCTTTCCCGTGATCATACTTTCATTCAGATAACTTTGACCACTAACAACAATCCCATCAACATGAACTTTTGCCCCTGGAAAAATCTTGATTATATCATGCCTTTGTATCAGTTTAGTACTGATTTACATCTCTGAAGTAACATTTCCAGCAGTGTCTAGTATTAGCAGGTAAGCTGTGTCAGGAGGAAGGTTTATCAGCTTTGCGATAGCATCTGATGTTTTTCCTTTAGCCACAACCTCCAGATATTTCCCTAGCAGAATAAAGGGTATCAACATCGCACTAGTTTCAAAGAAATCTTGCCCTTCAAATCTGTCAGAAGTCAATGCTTTTATCACTGTATATATAGAGTAGAAATAAGCAGCATTAGTGCCTAGTGCAACTAGAACATCCATATTAGCATATCTCCTTCTCAGTGCTTGAAATGCTCCCACATAAAACCTGTCAAAGTAATCAAAAGAAGAAAACATAACCCTATCAGTTCCAATAATAGTAAATTTTGGAAAGGAAAAACAGAACTAATGTATTTACCTTTGGCCAAAAATAAGCTGCACTGGTGTGCAAAGGATCCATCTCAGAAGCTTACCAATGGTGAGCATCTTGTAGTCTAACCAGTTCCCATAAGAAGAAAGCATGGGAAGCACCATCGAGAATATACATAGTGGAAGTGAAAACAGGCAGCTAGGGCAGAACTGATTTCTGAAAGTTCGAATTTCTTGCTGCCACCCCACTTCTCTTCCACTTGGAGTGACATGCAAGCTGGCGTTGTACACTTAAGTCCCTTTTCCAGCATTCTGGATGCTGTGTATGAGAGATCTTGGGCCAGTGATCAGGTCTGGTTCATATGTTACCGTAATTCAGTTTTCTGTCTAGTGCATTTCAACATGATTTATCATCTCTTTCGATAGATGTAATTAACAAATAATGACAATCAAAATATAAAAAAAGTAGAAAACAAAATACTAAATTACAAAAACTAAATAAATATCGCAAAAACTAAATGAATATTACTCTAAATTATATGATTGTTTCAAAACACAACATAAATTATAGAAACTGAACGCAAATATTAAATTGCAGAAACTAATAAGAAGATGAAATACCAAATTTATAAAAATAGAACCAATATCACTTCAAAATAAATTTGAAATTAAACTTTATTTCATAAAATCAGCTCTGATACCATGTTAAATTAATTTAGATTAACATAAAAGAAATACAAATATAAAAGAGAAGAGGTTGGAATTTTAATTAATTTGTTTATTTTAAAGTGGTTGAATTAATTTAAATATTAAGAGATTATATATAGGTTAAATTAAAAATATTATTTTATCTTTAATAAAAAAATAAAAAATATATATTATTTAGTAGTATGGTACATGTTAGATGTGCATAATCATGGCTATCCTCAAAATGATTCTAAGAGAGCGTTTGGAAACGCGAGTCAACCCGCGTTTCTAAAAAAATCAAAAAAAATTATATGTTTTGAATTGTTTTGATACGTTAATCTCAAAAATAATTTTTAATAAATAAAAAAACATCATTTTAATATATTTTAAAATAAAAAACATTTTAAAATACAACCACAATCATAATCCAAAACTTATCCAAAGTTTTTGCCTTGACATAGGTGCGTTGAGGTCCTTCCGGATAAAAAAAAAAGTGATGTGCCCACCTACTGCAATGAAAAAAAAACAATTGCAGCAATGCATCTTAATAATTTGTCTTGGCTCCCTTCTACTGTAATTTCCGTGTTAATTCTCTTTTTTCTCTGCTAAACTTGTCATCAAATTTGTTTTTTAAATAATTTTTCATACCAAAATACATATTAATAATATTTTTTATTTTTTTAAAATTATTTTTAAAATCAACACATCAAAATAATTTAAAATATATAAATTATATTAAATTTTAATAAAAAAATATTAATTTTTTTAGAAACACGGTGGCAAACAAATTCTCACGTAAGAGGGGACGGCACAGTTGTGTTGGGGCAGAAAAAGAAAGAAAAGCATGATACATGACACGCCATGCTATGTTCCCAATGAATTTCCCACTTTCTATTTGATAGTTTTTCCAGTGAATACACTAAATTAGACAGTAGAATCGATATCTCCATCATCCGTTCTGTTCATTGCAACTTGCAACTGGGAAGACTGGAAATGGACATGGAGGAAGGACCACTCTAGCTCTTCCAATCTTTACATTGTCACCGTCCAAACACCGTCTTTGGATATCGGAACTAGAATAACGTTTGGTTATTATCTCGGGACGAAAAAATATTAACTAAATACAAGCTAGACATGTCAAAATGCAAGTTTATTTTCCAACAGGAGACTCCATCTTCCCCTTGTTCATGTGAATGTTAACTTGTAGAAGAATCAGGAAAGCAATAAATTAAAATGAAAACACTAAATTATTGTGTATATACAAAGGGCATGTATATGTTTATAATCACAGCAATAAGAGAAGAAACATGAGCTGATCTATTACTACCTCTGAAGCAGATTTTATTCCCAGAGAGTTGTGTACAGGAGAGAAACCGGGCTTTGTTTAGATTTTAGCAAATGTTTTTGGTTATTTAATAACAAAAGAATGAGAGGGAGACGAGGGCATGTAATTATGTTATATATATATATATATATATATATCTTTCATTTCAATTAAAATCATTCACGTTTAAGTTAAATTATCATCTCTACTCCCTCCTCTTTCTCCATTTACATAAAAATGTAGAAGATCAACGAAACAACACCAAGCACCCCTGCCAACAATGCTCCCAACCAAACCTTTCGAGCCACTCTCTCAAGTTTCGAGCACTGTTATTAAACTTAGCTTTAAAAAAACTAATTCGGTGAAAATCTAGTTTGATTTTAAAAAAATATTATTATTTTAATTATTTTTAAAATTTTTGAAATGATTTTATTTTAAATTAACCTGTACATTTCATAATTTAGATCTTGAACATGTAAGGTTTCATAACTTTGGTTCAAAGTGTTCAGTCCTAAATAAATTGCCCAAAATAAATTAACATGCCAAATTTTTTTTAATAAATATACATGCAAACACTAATTATTTGACTTGTGCTTTGTCGCAGGTCACACACCCCAAAATAGCTTAATATATCAAAAAAAATTTAATACACACACTAGTTATTTGACCCACGCTTCGCCGCAGGTCACACATCCTTCTTTTCAAAACTTTTTTGGATATGCAGGTTTTTTTAAAATAAACAAAAAAAAAGTTGTTAAAAATAACTAAAAGTAAAACTAACTAAAAAAAATTGAACGATAGGTGTAGATCAAGATATTTGGCACCGTAACATGGGATATTTACTCAAATGTGTTCATTGAATCTGTTTATTAAAATTAATCTTTTATTAAATCAAATGGCAATAAAAATAATCACACACATAAAATGATTGAATAAAATAAAGAGAAAAACATCATGCAATGTTGCACATATTAGAAATATTATCTAAAAATAAATATCTAGTATTTTTTAAAATAAATTCAGTATGTATAAAACAAAAAAAATCATAGATGAATCCGAATAATATCTTCAAAAACTAAACACATGCAAAACAATTATAAAAAACCTTTATTCAATTTTTTTTTTGCAAAACTCGTAATTTAAGTCATGAAACTAAGATAAATAAATAAAAAAAAATGAAGATAACCACAAGATTTGTTCTTAAAAAAATAATATCAAGCGATGAAATTAGAAAAGAAAATAAGCAAAAAAAAAAAAAGATATTGACCCACATCAACTTTTCAAAATTGTGATTTGAATTATTGGATTAAAAGCACAGTAAATGGGTAAATTATGAAACTCAATTTCTAACAAAACAAACGTTGAAGGATGAAACCGGGAGCAGAATCAATTACATAAAATGATATAAAAAAATTATAATAAAAAGAATGAAGGTGAAAATCAAAATAAAACATAAATAGAGGGCAACAAAAATAAATAAATTGGTGAGTTAAATTGAAAAGAAAAATTACTTTAACAAATAGAAAAACACAATACAAAAAAATAAGGGTCAAATTGGAAAAAACAACACACCATAAAATTTGATTAAATGATGAAATTGAAAACTAATAAAACTTTAACAAAAAAAAACCAAGGAAAAAAATTAAAAATAAAAGAATAAGAATCAAATTGAAAAAAATAATACATGACAAATTATCATTAAATGACTAAATTGAAAATAACTAAATTTTTTATATACAGGCCGAGAAAAAAAATAAAAAATGAAAAGAGTAAGGATTTGAATTAAAACACCAAAAATATAGAGGCCAAAGAATGTATATATGATAAATTGTAATTGAATGATTGAATTAAAAATAAATAATATTTTTATAAAAAAACTAAGAAAAAATAATAAAAAAAAATAGGAATTAAAATACAGTGTAATTTTTAGGATATAAAAAAGAAAAAAAGAGGAAAAAAAAAAAGGGGGTCTCTGATGACATATAACAGTTGTCGCGCGCAGTGCTACGAGGAGAAGGGCAAGATAACGTTTTCATGTGAAAGATGAGATCACCCCGAATAATTCCTTTATTTTTTTTTTCAATTCAAAAGTTATTTTTCTATTTTGTAAAAAACAAAAGGGCAGAAATACACTTGGCCAGCACTTTAATTCTTTTTTATGTTGGGTAAATCAGTAATTTGATTGTTAAAAAAAGTTGAAAAGACAAAAAAAAATACAGGACAAATTGTCCGACAATCCTTTAATGCATTTGTAAAAGACTAAATCACCCTTATAGGCACCCCAATTTTTCAAAGAACAAACTCGTAATTTACCAGTCGTTTTTTGTGTCTGTGTGTACAGTATTGTGCACAGTTTTTAGCCTACGCACTTTATTGTTTCTGTTAATATATATATTATTATTCATTTTGCGAAAATAAAGCATCAGGTGCTTCCTGCTGCTGTAAGTGACTGACACCCCTCTCTAGGGTTCATCTTCATCTCTTCTTCAGAAAAAAAAAAATTCCCCAAATTAATGTTCTCCAATTAGGGTTGTCTTTTCGTTTTTCTTCACCAATTCACATCCTTACGCAAAATTTCTCTCCACAATGATAAAAAACGACGACGTTTCCTTCACTTCTTCTGCTCTCAAAATCGCACCTTTCCTTCACCACCAAACTAAACCCTCTCTCCCTTTCTTCTCTCAACTTGTCCAAACCAAACTCACCTTCCTCGACTCGCTCCTAACCCGCACCAGGTTCCCCAACTCACCCCTCCTCTGCTCTGCCTCGCTCTCCCTAACTCGGCCCTCCTCCCCCGGGCCGGACCCTAAATCCCTGCCGATCCTCTGCTCCGCGTCATTGTCTCTGAGTCAGTCTCAACTCCGTGATTCGACTCAGAGTGACTCGGTGGTGGCCCAGCAGAAGAGTGGTGGGGCGAGTGGGGTTCATGGGCCGAGTCGGTATGATGAGGAGAGGGTGTTGATAAGTGAAGTGTTGGTGAGGAATAAAGACGGGGAGGAACTGGAGAGGAAGGATTTGGAAGCTGAAGCTCTAGCTGCGTTAAAAGCTTGCCGTGCTAACTCAGCTCTTACGGTTCGTGAAGTTCAGGAGGATGTGCATAGGGTTATTAGTAGTGGGTACTTTTGCTCCTGTATGCCTGTTGCTGTTGACACACGTGATGGCATTCGACTGGTTTTTCAGGTAGGTGGGACCCACCAAATTACGGATTTTCAGTCTCAGTTATAATTGGGATGTTGGGCTTATAGAAAGTTAATGTCTTTGAGCATTGTGGCTTGCATTCGTGCATTGTGTGAGGTTGTTTGTAAACAAGAGGAGATGGCAATGCAATGGTATGGGTTGGATTAATGGCTAATGTTGCTTTGTTGTGGCATAAGGTAGAGCCAAACCAGGAGTTTCATGGGCTAGTATGCGAAGGGGCTAGTGTTCTTCCGACAAAGTTTTTACAGGATGCTTTTCGTGGCGGATATGGTAGGTTGTATTTCGTATTACATTTATAGAGGTTAATGATACATGTTGTATGTAGAGCTGGAGAAATTATTACATAGACCACATCATCCCTTATCAGTGAACACAAGATACTTAGATAAAATATGGTAGTCCCCACTGAATAATGTATGCATTTCACGAGTTTGTCAACATGTTTTGTGTTTATTAGCTTAATCTATGAGTGATGCGGTAGACCAAGTCTAATGCCCATTTTTTATCTCTCCCTTCTTGCCCTTCTCATAATCATTATTTTGTAGATTGTTTTACCCTTCCAGTTTTCTGTGTTTTTTCCTCTAATGTTTAATGTTTCAAACTAAGGGAATGCTACAATATAGGCATGTCTTTTGTAGTTATGGTATGATTCTATTTTGTGGTGATTTTTAGGTATCTATCCAGGCACGTGGTGACGGGTGTTGTCATGCTAACTTAAAATGTTTGAATAGGAGACTTTCATTGATTTTATTTTTGGTGTCAAGCTGTGCAGGAAAAGTGGTTAATATTAAGCAATTGGATGAAGTGATAAGTTCCATCAATAGCTGGTACATGGAGCGTGGTCTTTTTGGCATGGTTTGTGTTTCATCTTTCATGATATTATATCATCATCATGATAACCTGGGATTAAAATATCAGGTTCTCCATGATTTATGACCACAACTTTTACATTAGCATCAGTTTTCTTTTCATTTTTATAGGTCTCAAATGCTGAGATACTCTCTGGGGGTATTATAAGGTTACAAATTGCAGAAGCGGAGGTGAATGACATTTCCATACGCTTTCTTGACCGAAAAACGTAAGAGGTTTCCTTCAATTTGTTACAGAATCTCATTCACAGTCACAAGCACCCAGATGCGGAGACAAAGACTCATTACTAATATGTGCTTTAATGCTCCAGTGGTGAACCAACCAAGGGGAAGACAAAGCCCGAGACGATACTTAGGCAACTTACAACCAAAAAGGGACAGGTAATTCTGGCATAGCTTTTTTCTTTTGTCCTTTCAAACGATATTTCCTCATTACATCATGTATATAATGATCATTTCTGGCAAACTGGGGGGCTTCAGCATTTTTCTGCATTCAAAGTCTTAGTTTTTGTAATTTGTAGCATTCATTTATGTTTTTCCTGTGGTTATTAAATAAAAGTTAACGCCTCCTTAACTCTATTTAACATCAATTCCTTAGTTTTTTTAAAAGGATTTTTACTCAAATTGTCATTTATGGAAATTAAATTTAGCTTAATTATATTCACTGACATGTTTTTCTATTTGAAATGGCTCCCATATAGGTCTACAGCATGCTTCAAGGGAAAAGAGATGTGGATACTGTGTTAACTATGGGAATCATGGAAGATGTTAGCTTTATTCCCCAACCTGCTGAAGGTAAAAAAAGAGAGGATGTTATACATTGTAACTAGTGTCACGATGAGATGCATATTTTGAAATATTATATTCCGAAAAATGCTAACTGAAATATACATCTTTGAACATATATGTACTCACTTTCACACATGCACATATATGTCTGTTTGCAGGCACTCATCACACGCTTATTTGTGTGTGTCCATGCATCTTTGCAGTAACGTTGGACCCATGTTTAGAGAACCATGGGTACAATCCACTTGAGAGTATTCTCAAATAAATTTGGTTTTTGTGTGATTTGATATCAATTGGTGTATCAAGCATAACACCGAAGATTCAATGTTCTATCAATGATACCTTTTGACATGGTCTATACTTTTTGCTAGTCATTGAGTGTCTCTTCTGTGTTATACATATTTTCTGAATAATCATTTATGTTAGCATAATTGAATGGAGGTGCCTATGTGCATACATAATACAGCTGTTCTATCCCAAACATTGAACTTGAAACTGTTTTTTCCCCTCTCTTTGTTTAGATACTGGCAAAGTTGATTTGATAATGAATGTTGTTGAACGTCCAAATGGAGGATTTTCTGCTGGTGGTGGGATATCAAGTGGGTGAGTGATATGAACATAGAGGGCTTTGATCCCATGCCTTTCCTCATTTGCATTTATATCGACTTATCTTTGGTGGACTGGAAACATCATATACTGATTACATTGCAATTTCTAGGACTACAAGTGGCTCTCTACCAGGACTTATTGGAAGGTAATTTTACCAAAAACATGACGTGCTCGGTTTAGTTTTCCTCTAAAAAATGCTTGATAATCTTTAATTAGTGGCTTTGTTACTACGTGGAAACTTGTGAGGAATGTTGTTTTACCCCACATTTGCCTTTGTATCTGTTGCAGCTTTGCATATTCTCATAGGAATGTTTTTGGACGAAACCAGAAACTTAATATTTCCCTTGAGAGGGGCCAAATTGACTCAATCTTTCGAATAAACTACACAGACCCCTGGATTGAAGGGGACGACAAACGGACTTCTAGAACAATTATGGTTCAGGTAATCTTTTATCATGTTGCCTCTACTTGCAATAATTTTTTGGTGATAATGTAAAAGTGCTCATTGCTTTGTGAACTGATTTTGCCTGCACTAGAATTCAAGAACCCCTGGGAATCTTGTTCATGGTAACCAACCTGTAAATAATAGCCTGACGATTGGCAGAGTTGCAGCTGGTATAGAATTTAGTAGACCACTCAGACCAAAGTGGAGTGGAACAGTCGGACTTATTTTTCAGGTACTTAATTATTGAAAACTGGCAGCATTAATGAGTAAATGAACAGCTGTATCTGGCTTTCTAGCTTTCCCTTGATAATAATGACATTATGAATAATTGTCTTCATAAATTCATAGATTACCAACCTTGTTCTCATTATTTTATATTTTCCATGTCCATGTCCATGAATCTCTGAATGTGTTTTCCATTTTATAATGGGCTTTTCCAGGTTAACATCTCAAATTCCCTCTACTAGTAAAAAGTGTTTTATTTGGTCTGTTTACCAACATAATGTGACATTGTGTCCTTGTACAACACAATTTTTATTTAATCACAACCCCTTGTCTGTTAACACAGTTAGGACTTAGGGGTTGACTAATGAGATCTTGACATGTGGAAAATTAGTTTGAAAAAAGGTATTTGGTCCACGTGTTGTGATTTTCACTGGTTAACCATTAAGTGCCAGAAGTGTTAATAGGTGGAGGGTTTTTATTAAATGAAAACTTTGTTATACAGGGATAAAATATGACATTATGTTGGTAGAGTGACCCCATAAAACAGTTTCTACTAGTAGAGGGAATAACTATATTGAAAGCCCATTATATAATGGCTTTAATCAGTGCTTCAAAATAATTAAGGAATTCAGATATTTCTATGTTCACCAGGCTTGCATGGGAAACATATAGAATGCCTTTATGTTATTTTGGTTGCTTGTAGTAATTTTGAAAGTTTTATTCTCTTGGTTAGATAACAATATGGCATAAGCTATATTACCTATTTTTGTTTATTGATTTCTAATATCTCAGCATGCTGGTGCTCGTAATGAAAAAGGAGACCCTAAGATCAAAGACCATTACAACAGCCCCCTCACTGCAAGGTACACATCTCTGGTGGAAAATGCCATCAAGCCTTTTGATTTTGAACTCCCAATGTTTTATTGGTTGTCAATTGCGAATATACTTGCCTTGTGATTTACTTTTTCTGTTTACATTTGTGTCATGCAGTGGCAAGAATCATGATGATATGTTGCTTGCTAAATTTGAAAGTGTATATACAGGTTCTGGTGACCATGGCTCTTCAATGGTTAGTAATTTATAACTAAGCAGGAATTTCTTATCCTGGCATTTTATTGTAATATGCTTGTTAAAAAATGAAAAGAAAAAAACGAACGAAAAGGTCTGCAGTTTTGGTTTTTACTGTTTTATGGATTGGCATTTTCTTTTCTTTGTCTTTGCAGTTTGTGTTTAACATGGAACAAGGACTACCTCTTTGGCCCGAGTGGCTGTTTTTCAACAGAGTTAATACTCGTGCTAGAAAGGGTGTGGAAATTGGTCCTGCTCTTTGTCTTCTGAGGTTTGATATTTATTTCTTTCTTTTTGTACTTTTTACCTGTGAGCAAATCTGTAAAGTGGCTTAAATAGCCTTTCTGCGGTATATATGAGGAAAGTTTCAGATGATAAACAGTTGTTGCAAAGCGTTAAGCAGCTTTGAATGAAGTTCTTGACTATTGAAAATTACCAAATTATTTACTGTCTGGAAAAAAAAATGTGTTTATATGTCGGGGAGAGTTACAAAATTATTTAAAGCTCTATAGTAAATTACAGTGTACTATTCAGAATGCTAAAGTCCACTATGCTTCTGTATCATAGCCAATAGGATACGTCTTTTTTATTGGCTCCTGCTTGTACTCTTATTTATATCAAAGTTCAAGCAATAATCTGGTACTGCTGGTTAAGTATCCTTGCTTCTCATTTCCAGTTTGTCTGGTGGTCATGTGATGGGTAATTTCTCTCCTCATGAAGCATTTGCCATTGGTGGAACAAACAGTGTGAGAGGATATGAAGAAGGGGCCGTGGGCTCTGGTCGATCTTATGCAGTTGGCTCGGGTGAAATTTCTTTCCCTGTGGTAGGTCACTGCTGGCAACTTTTGTTTTGGTCTTTATGAATGTTGTACCACTGGCATTATGGTACTGGCCTTGTTTTTTTACTTTTATGAATGCTGTGCATGTTTGACACTAATGTCATCGTAATCCAAACGTCAAGGGAAAGCTTTAGTTATTTCTCTGTTCTTTTCTTGGCAGTTGGGACCAGTGGAAGGAGTTTTTTTTGCTGACTATGGAACAGACCTTGGATCTGGACCCTCAGTGCCTGGTATGTTTTTTTGTGTGTGTGTGATTTCTTGATTCACTACTTAGGATGTTGGTTCTGTCTGTATAGATATGTTATTTGTGCAAAAAAGGATTGAAAAATAGGCACGAGTCATTTGTTCTCTCCTTGCATTAAAAGCTGGTGGCCCTTGATGCAACTATCACTACTGGACTGGGATGGGATTGGCAACCCCGTCCAATACGGGGCAGGCTAATGACTGCTTGTTATGTAGGGCGTGACTCTAACCTCAACATGATCTATTTTAATAGAGTAACTTGCCGGCTAATTTATATCAAGCTTGATTGCTGAACTGATTAGTTTTCGTTCTTCAAATATGCTGCGTGTGCAAGGATGTATCCTTTTTTATCATTGCTGGGGGGATGAGTTTTACTAAAATGATGCACATTTCACCTATACCTCTGTTTTTGGTCATTCTTTGCAGGTGATCCTGCTGGGGCAAGGCTGAAGCCTGGAAGTGGATATGGGTATGGCTTCGGCATCCGTGTGGACTCACCATTAGGCCCTCTTCGGCTTGAATATGCATTTAATGACAGGCACACAAAGAGATTCCATTTTGGAGTAGGTCACCGAAATTAAGGGCAGCTTGCTTCCTAGCACTTTTTTTGAATCAACTCTTTTGCTTTGTTGTAGAGGCTCATTATTTCTGTTTCTATTTCTATGCATCTCTAATTCTATCATCAATGGCCTCGAGGCCCTGTGGGGTGCGCTGACCTTTTTAATCACCCCATCAATCTTGATTTAGCAAACAGTCAGGATTGATTTTTGATCTGTGCATTCTTTATGGTAGGTCACCTTCACATCAACAATGGAACATGGTTTACATTGAATAGACGAGCTCCTTGTGTTTTCCTTTCAATGTTCATCTTCTTTTGCTTGAAGTCTATGGTCTAAGCTTGTGGTTCTGTTTCCCCCTTTCAATGGATAGATAACAGTCACCAAAGCGCAAGGGAAACTTTTTCTGTGGTTGAAGAAAGCTAAGCAATTCCTTGAAATGAAAAAAAAAAAGATAGACAAAAAAAAACCTCCATATATATATATATTCTCCTTCTTGTGTCTGTCTCTTGGTAGTTATTCTTTAAATAATATAAAATTTCTTATCATATTTTCCTGAACAATAAATTTAGGATTAAGACTTAATTAATATATGAACGTGATGTGCCAGGTAAACTTTCCATGATAGATCTCCTCTAATTATCCTTGCACAAATTTTTAGGAATAACAAAATTCATTAATGATTTTTGTTTTAAAAACATTATTTACCTTCATTCCTAACTATATTTATCAAAGTTATTATACCTGCTGAGTGCTGACCTGACTCATGAGGCTTGATCAGGCTAACCTGGGGCACATTAAAATTATTATACCCCTGCCTGATTTAGAACTTAATCTAAAATTTTGTTTGTTTCATGTAAAATAATTAATAATAAAATATTTTTTAAATTTTTTTATGTTTGTTTCTCAAAAAATACTTTTTTGAAAAATGATTTTTGTGTTTGTTTCTTGTACAATATTTTACAGGAGAATTATTCGATATACAATATTTTACAATTAACCTTCAAACTTAGTTTATTTGTTAAAAAATATTTTTAACTCATGAAATTTCATAAATAATAATTTATTTATAATATCATTTAATTATTTCAATTATCATTTAATTTCACCACTACTATCACTACAATTATTATCTCATCACTATCATAAATTCCTCACAACCACCTCTTTTCACCTTCATCACTATGTCACCACTCTTCTTCTCTTCTAACACCACTATCACTACAATCATCTTACCACCACCAATCTTTTTACCACCACCGCTACCACCATATCATCATCATCATAACCACGTCAACATCATTTCCTCCATCATCATTGACATGTTACCACCACCACCACAACAACTACTTTCTTCATTACCGTCATGTCACCACTATCATAAAAAAACATTTATAAAAAAATATTTCTCAAGTCAAACATTGAAGAATATTTTACACAAAACAAACAAATTCCAAGACTTAGGCGGGTTAACTGAGGTCAATAAAAATAACATTATTTTAATTTTTTTAAAAATTAAATTGGATTTTGATTATGTCATGAGATTGATTTGTCGGATTAACTATATCAAAACAGGTCGACTCCATATTGATTTCTTTTAAAAATCAACCCCGTCAATTTTATAATTAAGTACAATATTTATATCGTTAAATGCTTGTTAAAGAGTTATTAAGAAAATAGGTGAAAATTATAGTTGGAGGTTTAGAATGTAAATTGAAATTACTAAAACTAAAAAAAAAAAAAAAACATTTAATATGAGACCAAGGCAGTATAAATTTTTTCGTGATTGCGTATCTGATAACTATTGAATAGTAAGGTTCGAGTTTCAATGTCTACAATCCAAAAATAAGTTTGTAGTGTTAGTGCTCACAATTTTCTCAATTGGTAAGCCATCTGAGGGTCACTCACTGTGCAGTCTTGAGGCTCGAGACCCTGCCATTGTCGTCTTCTTAAACCCGTCAGGTCTCAAATAGAAGGGGGAAACTTCACTCTCTTCTAGCTCTGTCAGAGTCATCTTTCTATTGGCGGCCTTTGACTCTCCAGGAGGCTTCTCTCCTCAAGCAATCAAGACCTCCTTGGGTAAAAAGCCCCCCCGTGGAAGAGATATTTGACCCTTCATTATTTAAAGATTGTTTTTTATTATGATTTTTTTAAATATTTTTTATTTAAAAATATATTAAAATAATTTTTTTATTTTTTTAAATTTATTTTTGATATCCGTATATTAAAACTATCTAAAAATACCAAAAAATAATTTAAAATAAAAAAATAAAAAAATTTAATTTTTTTCAAAAACATTTTTAAAACATTAAAATAAATAGGCTCTTAGGCTTAAGGCACCATGATTTTGGACCTTGTTTTCAAGCGCAGAAAATTCAATTTCTTTGCCCAAGTTTTTTTATAAAAAAAAATAGATTACTATGAATACATCAAACCAATATATAAACACATTACTAAGATCATTTAGATAAAAAAAATATATATATAATAATTGATATAAGAACACATCTTACAGTTATTTATTTGTTTTAAGGTACCGAAAGTATAAATTAAATGATATAATAATTTTTTTAATTAAATTTATACAAGTATACCAAACCAATATATGAATACGTTGTTGATCATCATTCAGATAAAAAATATTAGTTTCGATAAATTTATAAATTAATCTGAAAATACATCCTACCGTTATTTATATTTACTAATTAAGGAGGAATATTAGAGGATGAAAGGCATTACCCATCTGGTTGCTATGAAATTTTGCCTAATAAATTTTTCCACCACACAACCCTCCTTTACCCATGCATAGTCAATAAAAATAAGGATGAGGAGGACGGTGCCATAGACTGAAATCAACTTGATTTGTCGTTGTCTCTCACATTCCCCACGAAGAAAACATATAAAGCATAGAAATTGTCTTTTATTTTTTATTTTTTTACTTATAATTCCATTTAAAATTACAAAATTTGGCTCCCTACCACGTCCGTCTCCCACTTCAATTAATATTTAATTCTCGTCGTACCATTTCCTATAAAAAAAAATATATTATCCATAGCACCTCAACTAGTTAAAGCAGAAAAAACGGTGTGTATTTAATGTAGGCAGCACTGAAATAGTGCTTCATGAAGAAATGAATGCTATTGCACCAAGGAATAATAATTGAAGAGGAAAGCAAGAGTAGTTAAGTGGGGCATGTACAATATTAATTGTTTTATTTATTCAGTAATTAAGGACAATTGATTTAATTTTGGTAGTTGATTGTAGGGGCATTTTTTTTAATAACATCATATATGTATCAAAAGAGGATATTCATATAAAGAGAAAAAAACATGAATGGCTAAGGGAATAAATATTATATTATAAGAGTAACTATTAAGGTTGTTTGGTGCAAAAAGGGGAAAGGGAGAATTATTAAGAGGAATTAATTAAATTTAACCTCAACGTTATTCAAATTGGAGGTTAATTTCACCTTAGATAGGGTTATTGAACATTAAGAGATTTTTAATAGGGGAACTTTCTATATTTTTATGCATTTTCTCTATAATTAGTTTTATACAGACACCCGTGCGAATTAACACATCACTTCTAATATTATGAATTTAATGAGTTCAAAACTATATCTTGATAATGCTCATTTACATGTTGGCAATGGTAAGGATCTCTTCATATCCCATACTGGTCATACAAAGTTATGTACACCCAACTGAACTTTTACTTTATCTAATGTTCTTCATATGCCTCATATTACCAAACTGTTATTATTTGTTCAAAAAATTTATCTTGACAATCATGTGTTTTTAAAATTTTACTCTTTTGTTTTTTATGTTAAGGATCTTATCACTAAGACAATGCTTCAATCTGGTCATAATAAAGATGGTTTTTATGTTATTTTTGAGTCTTCAGCCACGTCAATTCCTCAAGTTTATTGGTCTGCTTGCGTTTGTGCCTCTACTAACATCTGACATCGTTGATTGGGTCATCCTACTTCTTGTATTTTAAATTTATTAGTGTCAAATAACAAACCTGCTTATAATTCTAGACCTTCCAATTTTCAATGTCAAACATGTCCATTAGAAAAGTTGTCGCGTCTGTCATTAGGACCTACGAGTCACAACACTTTTGCTCCTCTTGATTTATTTCTTAGTGATGTTTGGGGCCCTACTCTTATATTTTCCTTTGATGCTTTTGCTATTTTGTCATTTTTTGGATGCTCATACTAATTATATATGGTTTTATCCTTTTATTGTGAAATTTGATGTATTTTCTAGTTTTCATCATTTTCAAGTTCTTGTTGAATGCCAATGTTCATGTAAAATAAAAGCTGTCCAGACCGATTGGGGTTGTCAGTACCATAGATTAAACACTTTCTTTTAGACTATCGGTATTCACCATCGCTTAATATGTTCCTATACATATGAATAAAATGAATTTGTTAAACGTCGTTATTGACATATTATCGAAATTGGTCTCACTCTTCGAGGTCAGTGTAACACACCCTTGCATTTTTTGAATTATGTGCTTTAGACTTTTGTGTATCTCACAATCGTATGTCTACTTTTCTGTTACAAAATAAATCCCTCTTTAAGTGTCTTTTTAATTGTACCTTTAATTATGGCTTTTTAAGTATGTTTGGGTGTCTATGCTTTTTGTTTTTTCTTCCATATAATGCTCATAAATTAGATTTTTGGTCCTCTCTATTTGTCTTTTTAGGCTATAGCTCCTCTCATTTAGATTACCATTAGCTAAACATGTCATCTCAATGTATTTACATCTTTTGTCATGTTCGATTTCATGAACATGCATATCCTTTTGATAAGTCTGAACAGATGACTACGTTTTCCCCACCCTCTCCCCATCATAGTGTCATTGCCAGCCTGTCCAACTTACTTCTTCTTCATTTACATCTCTTATGCCTGCAACTCGACCCATACTCGTGCTGCCTACATCACCTGCACCTCACCTCTCCTACCAGTCCTGCATATATGTCCCCACTTGCCTCTTTATCTAGTCCATTCTCCAAGTACAAGTTCTACCTATTCAGGGACAATTTTCAGGTTTTGACACTGCTGCACCACCTAGTTCTGTTGCTGCCCCGTTAGCCTCCATATATGATTCTCCAGTTGGGTTAGACTTAGTTGTTGATCTCTCATTTTATCCTCGGAATTAGGCATTAATGTTTGCCTTTTATCTGCATTCTCCAATAAAGATAATAGGTGTTTGTGAATTTTAAAGAGATGACTTGCTAAGTGTTGGAGAGAGGCACAACAATTACAAGACAATGATCAATGGCACTAACAATGACAGTCGAAGGAAATGAAGAATCACCAGTCAGTGCAGAAGATGAGAGGGAAGATAACACCAGCACAAAAGCCATGGATTGAGAACGGATAGTAGTCGGATTAACAATCGGATTTGTAGTAGCAGTAAAGAGGTCCGTGTTGATTGAACCCATAGGAAGAGAAGAAAGAGTTTTAATGTATGTAGAGCTCTCATGCCAAGTTGAGAATAATAGGAGACTTGATCTATTAGTTAGGCATCATACTCTCTCTCTCTCTCTCTCTCTCTCTCTCTCTCTCTCTCTCTCTATATATATATATATATATATATATATATATATATATATATATATATATATATATATATATATAATGTAAAGACAAGATACAACCTACGTACACACTATGTATGGTAAAACATAATTGCTATAATAATACACACCCTATAAATCAACACTTCCTTTAATACATGTAAAAATAAAATGAAACAGGAAAAAGGTTTTCTGTAAAATAGGAAGAAAACCAATGAATAGGGTAGTTTTGATTTTTCACACGAAACTGTACAAACCATACCCAAGAAGATGACATGCACCAGCAAGAAAGAAAGGCTTAGGTTAAAAATCGTACTTGTCTAATTTATGATTTGAGTACTTGTGATGTGGCCCTTTACCATACGTTCCAAGTAGTTCCAAGTAGCCATTCTTGCGATCTAAGCCTAGCCAGATAGCTCAGTTAAATTGTCATTTCAATTTGACAGAAAAATAATAATAAAAATAAAAAGAATTGTTCTACTGGTTTAAACGTCCGAATTTGTAAAAATGTTTTTAACTCAAAATTATTAAATTTGTACCGGTTCAAAACCATGATTATATGAGTTAATCTAGATGAATTTACTGTTTTTTTAATACATAATCTACTTAGATTATATCCCAAATTAATCAGTAGGTCATCGGATTGAGTCGCTGGGCTAACCCTTAAGAAGCACTAAATTATTGGTGTTTTATAAATAATTTTCAATAATTTTATAAACTATTGCATACCATAATCATTGTCCACACCGGATTAGTTGTGCCGATTGCATGTGTTTAAATAAAGAGAATATGGATGTACATCTAAAGGGTATGTCCTCCATGTGAAGGTAACAGAGTCCTTTTCCAGTTAACTTGTTGCCATTGAAGAAGATGCATGGAGACAAAGGAAGCCAGCCCATTAATAAAGATAAAGAGTGGAAGAGATGGCAGGGATCCATTGGGTTGTACAGAGAAGAAGTAGGAACTATTAAAAGCTCACGTCATGGCTATGGCTGAATAGTAAGCTATTAATCAATGATTGCTCCTGAAAACACATTACTGATCTTCGCCGAAGAGTAAGCTATTATGATCTTTGCTTTCCAAATGTCTTTCGATTTTGATGTTCTCAATTTTCCGACTAAAGAGATCAGTTTTCCGACTAAAGAGACCGGTTGGATCTGATTTTGATAACATTATTTTGATAGTATGCATGCATGCATGGTTATTGTCTTTTCTTAATTATGTATTAATTAAAAGCATAAAAAATAACAAAAAAAAAATCATCAAATCGATATATTTTCAAGCCAACATGCATCTTGAAAGATCACTTCCAATCTATTGATACTTGTAGATTATTATAAATTTCTTATAATATTTCATAATATTATAATATTTCATAAATTTCACTAGCTAGTCCCTAATTGTTAAATAGCTGTCAGGGACTAAAGCAATACTCATCTTTCCCATTTCCCACAAAACTTTCATAGTCTAAAAAGAATCCAATGAAAGAATGCCAGAAATGATCTCGTCATTGCCGATATTGGTCGTTTAATGGAAATGGTTGTAATGGAACTTTTTAAAAACTGTTGAGGTTGAAATTGGAAAAATTTAAACTATAAAAGCACCAAAATGAAACATTTAGGAATATATAGGGACTGATATAGCTTTCTATTTACCCTTATTTTCTTTCTCTTGTCATCAAAGTTATTAAACTTGGTCTAAGCTAAGTTTCAGGACACACCTTAAACATATTATTTATATAAAAAATTCAAATAAATATTATTTAGAACTCTATCTATACTAGATTTTATATCAATAAATCACTGAATTAATCAATTAACCCAGACTCGATTTAATAACACACTCGTCATACAATCTCCTAATGCAAATGAACGAGAGCTTTTATTTCTTGGAATGGAGAAATCCATGCAAAGCACCGTCATATATTATATATCCAATGTCTTGAAATTATGACAACCCAAGAAAAAGTAATTGACATTATACGTAGACAAAGTTTTGGTAGCGTTGTGGAGACAGAGGCAGATGCTTGAAAATGCCATAACAAGACATAGACAGGAATGTTCAAGGAACTCGTACAATATCCCCTCGTGTTGTCTTGGAAAACATCGAGGGATTGGTGCCCAAAATCTGGTCAGAGAGGAGGGACTCTCTGGTAATTAATTACTTTGTTACATCTCCAATATTCTAATAATATTCTTAGCATTAAGATAAGAGATTACACTTATAATATTCAGCTATAAAAGTTATTATAGTTTAGTTTAAGCTTTAGGGCACACAATTTTACCCACATGTACATGTTACAACAATTGGTGCACTTAATGTCTCCTACTAATATTCTCCATGCATTCATCCAAACTATGCAAGATTTTGGTAATTTCCACACCTGCCTTGCTCCCATCCCCATGATTAAATTGTATAGGAACATGATTAACTTTCAATTTTTTTTTAAATATAGTGTTGCATTGATCTATCTAAGATGATAACCTAAATTAATTAATTATCAATATCGATAATTAATATAAATTTTAAACATGATATCATATATCGTGCTAACAAATTAATTGCTTGATGAAGTGATTAGGATGTTGATTCTTCTTGCTTATGCTCCTGTAGTTTTTGTGGTATGATATGGTGTGGTCTATATTTTGCTATAATCATAGATTTTAAAGTGTTTAGTTAATAAATATACATTATAATTTTATATAGATTCCACTAAAAATTTTCTTTTAAAATCTTAGTTAAGAAAAAAAATTGTAATTTCTCTTAAATCTACTTTTCAAGCTGTAACTATAAGGTAGTGTTTGGTGTACTGATGACAATGATGGATTGGACATGATAATTCTTTTGTGAAGTTGTTTGGTATACCTTTGGCCAATACAAAAATTATTTTTTGCCTTGTCCAATAATTTTCTAATGGAGAAATTTGTGTCTCAATAAAAGAAGTAGGACAAACTTGTCCAATTCACTGCACAAGGGTTAATCTGGTTGATCCGAGTGAATATAAAGATACAAATAATTGTTATCATTGTTTTAAAACTCGACTAAGGGCCAACCCGGGGCAAGACTCGGGTCACGTGTCGAGTTAACCATTGACCCGGGTCAATGTAAAGATAAAAAAAATAATATTATCATAATTTTAAAACTCGACTCTAGAGTTGATCTAAGGCTAGGCTCGGGTCATAATAGGCCGAGTTGGCCATTGACCCGAGTTAACATAATGATAAAAATAGTTATTATTATAATTTTAAAACCCTATCCAGGGATTGACCCAGGTCCAAACTCGACTCATGGGCTGGGTTGACTATTGACCCGAGTCAACGTAAGAATAAAAATGATTATTATCATAGTTTTAAAACTCAACTTAGAGGTTAACTTAAGGCAGGGTCAAGGCTCTGGGTCGGGATAGTCAATGTGGGTTGACCCAAAGCAGCATAATAATAAAAATGATTATTCATAGTTTTAAAACCCGACTTGGAGATCGACCTGGAGTAAGGCCCGAGTCACGACTTGCAAGAATCAACCCGAGTTGACCCAAATTAAAAAAAATCAAAACAACCTTGTTTTAACCAAAAAATATTAAAAAAGTCGATGGATTTTTTTACTCGTGTTTTATCTCGGGTCAACCAGGTTGCAAGTTAACTTGAATTTTTTACCGGGTTAAGTCATATCAATCATTCCTTTATTTTTTTTCTTAAACTTGGAAAGATCTAGAACATGGATTGGTCAAATCTCATCCAATTAATGTTTAGCAAACACAAAATAAAACAAATTATTCAATCCAACCCAAAGCACATCAAACACATGACAAGATAATTATTTGTCCTATCCAATTAATATTGTCAAGTATATCATAAAAGCTACTATAATATCAAATACATACTTATAATCTTTGAGCTTGAATTTTATCAAATACATAAATAAATAAATTATAGTTTAACTGGTATTAGTATCTTATTTTTAAAAATAAGTTTTGAAATGGAGCCTTTCCTTGTAACTAAAAATAAAATCATGTTAGCAAGGAAATGTTGTAATTAATGTGGGATATGACAAAATTCTTTGATGCAGGAAGATCAAGAAAATGCTTAGACAAGCTCTTCGTAGTTTATCACATAACAATGCATAAATGTTTTCAGCTGATGCAGGGGGTAAATGGGTTGCTGGAGAGGGTAATTGGGTGAATTAGATCAGGGGTGGGATTTGTGGACCAAGATGTTGCTTCTCTTTTATTTTTCTTTATTTAATTTGGTGGGTGTAATAGCTTGATAGGTCCACAAAGATTTGAAATTTCCAAACCCTAATTCTCTCATTTCATCCAGCATTCAATTCATTCATCCCCTAATTAAATCCATTTTAGATTTACAACAACCAACAAAATTAAGTTCTTCCCCAACTCAGCCCAACCTAGCCACCACATGAGCAACCCTAGAGTGCTCCATTATTCCAATATTTTGATTTTGTTTGACCTTGATGTTACTCTTTCAAGCACTTTGTATTCTTTCAGATATATATTTCAGGAAAAAAACACCTCAACTTAAACTTGAATAATTAATCAATTAATCAATCAATCGATCGATTAGGTCATTATAAAATTTGACATGTACGGAATAAACACTAATCAATTCTCGATCTTTCTCACAGAAAATAGGTGTAACTTTTCCAAAGCTAGTGGAGCCAAACTTTTTCTTTTACTTTTTCCTGTCTTCCTAGAATTCAAACAAAATGGTTGCAGTGAAGTTTGAGCTTGAGAAACTTGTGAGTTTGTCCAATATATATACATTGTATATAGCTAGTATATGCTTAGACGATAAGGTCAATGTGGATGTAACTTTCCTCTATAGCTTTGTCCCTAGTCACCGATTCTCTTAGGGTCTCAAGATCATCAAGAGAGGCATTTTGTGGCTGCTGGGATTTGACTAGGGGATGTTTCCACACAAACCCGCACGTACACTATGAAGATAATATATAGTCATTTTTATCAAACATAATCCTGTCTTGTGGATTAACTGGGAGGACTCCCTGATATCTTGAATCTATTTCAGGTTAAAATTTAAATTAAACTAGATAGGATTTCACAGTCAATTTAGCAAATCAACTCGGATTTTGTAACTGATCAACTCATTTAAATCCATCTCTATATATCACATTTTGTAACTCAACTCATTTAAATTCTCATGATTTGTTAATTACAATCTAGTCACTTGAATTGAATTGACCAAATGTGATGAATAAATGGTGATTTGATGATTTTTTTTTGATGAGCTGATTTATCGAAATGATATTGAAGACTTTTCTAAAAAGAAAAGAAAAGAAAAGATAAAAGACATGTCTCTTTGACATGAGCTCTTTCCTTTGTAAAACAAGTGTGAAGAATCAATGGAAAAAAACCAAATTATCTTGATCGTTTAAATAAGGAAAAAGAAAAGAAAAAAATCAAATGATAGCTGCTTCTTAGACATTCTAGCTGCAGCTCTTTTAAGGAGAAAATGTAAGAGTATATGATAGTACTGTTATACAGTCCAAATTGGGGCCTACATGGAAGGTTTATTTTCTGTGAAGCTTCATTCAACATTTTTCTACCATTGCAGGTGATCGACTTTATAAAGCTGAGTCCTAAAGCCTAATATGGTGGTACATAAAATGCTCTTTTGGTACAGTATGTCATAAAAGATTGCCAATTCTCCAATTTGTCTCCCTGGTTGCCATGCCCTAACATTTCCTGCAAGCAGCTCAAATTATCAAAATATGGATCTCACCTTTTCCCCTGAAAAACGAGGTCCCAAATGAGCTCTGAACCTCAGTTATAACAATCCCGATCTCAATTAAATCCCAGAAAAGGATCCAAATCTTAATTGAGTCCTCAAAGAATTTATTTTTTTTTACTTCCCCCGAATAGTTGTAGGTCGAATCAAAGAGGATCGCTATTCCGATAGATGGTAAGAGGGGTTATATATTAGAGGAGTGGAGGATTGGGATTCATATTATATATTATATATTCCGATAGAAGGAATTCAAAACGATTTTTTTTAAGCTTTAAAAACCATTTTCTTATATATAAAAAAAGGAGCAATTTGAACAAAATCCATTGTATGGATTGGGGACTCAGCTGAGAATATACTGAAACATTAGTGATCCGATTAATAATTAAGACAAGACTGTATATTTGCCATATACTTCCACATGCCTGCAAGGAAAAGGATGGTAGAGGGAGTGTATATATATATAGCAAAAATCCATGCTCCTATCTCTTGTTCTTTCACAATCAAAGACGATCAAATCATTTGAATTTTTCTTGAACAGTACGTGATAAATAATATTGTTTTCTTTTTTCTAAAATATTTTTAACACATGAAAAACACCCATCAAGCAATATCATGAATTTCTACTTCAAAAAGGTATAAAAAAAATGGGATCTCGCTACATATTTTCTTCCACTGGCTAGTACTATACTGTATCATATATATATACATATGTGATTCATACTCATAGCCTCTTAGCTAGGTCAATGGAGACTTGGAGCTTGATGCAGTAGTATTTGCAGCAGAATGACCTGAACAGCAAGGTGAGGTTTAACCATGTGGGGCTGATGAGCTAGCATATATATATATATATATATATATAGAGAGAGAGAGAGAGAGAGAGATGTAGAGACTAGAGAGGGAGAGCCACTTGTTGTGGAGTGCATGTAAGAGCTTAAACACTGAACAGTAAGGTTGGTTGGGACAGGTTCTCAGCTGGTACTGAGCCAAGCCGACATTGGCGCGCCCACCAAAGCAAGTGCTGGGCTGGTTTGAAACTGTTTGTTTCCCAAGAAAGAGAAAAAATAAATTAGGAATGCAAGAAGATAAAACAGAAGGGGCTGTACTACCAAGCAAATGTTCATTTATAATTAATTCTAGCTAGGATTGGGATGATGTAGAGAGACAAGCCTCAAACCCTAATCTCTAACTTTGTCTTTAGTCTATTTTACACTCCAATTGCTTCAATATTTTTTTAATGATCTTGATCGGTTGGTGATTAAATTTTATTTTAATAATTAAGGTCTTAGTGTTTAATTCTTTCAGTTTTCTGTTATTCACCTGAAAAAATATCAAGTTAATGTATATTTTGTATGTGTTTTTTTATCATTTTAATAGATTGATATTAAAAATAAAAAATTAAGAAAAAAATTATTATATTAATATATTTTGAGTTAAAAAATATTTTTTATAAAAATATTATGTACAGTTTCATCAGATACACAATTAATTAGTTCATCATCTTGGCCATTAATTTGTTCTCACCATCTTTTCACACACTATTCAATAAGTAGCTTGTTCTTTCAAGTCTCAAGATTATCCAGTGCTATTACTCTCTTCTCCTCCACTTTCTCACCCCCAATCTTATAATATTTTAGAGTGTTTAAAATATAATAATAATTTTTTAAAAAATATTTTTCATATAAAAATACATTAAAATAATATTTTTTTTAAAAATACTTATTTTTAGCACTAAAAAAATTATTTTTTTTTATAAAAAAAACAAATTAAAAGACGATATCCCAAACAAACACTGAGTGATCACTCAGCCAGTCTCTCTCTTTGCTTTAGCATATTTCTCTATTGTTTAGTCACACCTCACAAGTGATATCTTGTCTCTCCTTTTTTACTCAAATATTGGGTTTGCTTTATCAACTCTGATCTTGTTCATTTCTCTTTGAACCCTTCCCTCATACACTTCTTTTAATTTGGTGATCTTGTTCAGGCTCCACCTTATAAGAACTTTTAGCCATCTTTAGTCCTTGTTTTGCTCTCTCTCTCTCTCTCTCTCTCTAACAGCCTATCCATCTACCAAGTAACTGTTTTCTCCTCCCACTTTTTCAATCATGGCTGATCCCTATTCCAATTACTTCAATGGGTGGTATAACTTCAAGCTCCACCACAATTTATCAGCCTCAGCGTCTTCTTCCAATCCATCACTATATGCATCCTATGGATGCAATACGTACTCAGATAATAATACTATCCACAACAGCTCTTTCATTCAGTTCTGTCAGTCCTCATCACCTCCCTCTCCTCCTCTAAGAGAAGCTCTTCCACTTCTTAGTTTAAGTCCAACGAGGCATGAACATCAACAGGAGTCCTCATGCAGTGCCATGGAAGTGGACAAGAACAAGGAAAGAGAAGAAAGCCTATGTGATGGTGAAACTGTGACTGTAGCTCTACATTTAGGGCTACCTAGTCCTTGTTCTGCTGATCTGGTCTCAAGGCTGTCTTCCTCTGAGATCTCATCAGACAAAGAAGACGTAACTGCTGCTTCTGGTTATCAAACAAGCAGTACTCTTAACAAGGGTCAGTATTGGATCCCCACACCTTCTCAGATTCTGATTGGTCCTACTCAGTTTTCATGTCCACTATGCTTCAAGACCTTCAACAGATACAACAACATGCAGGTATGTTTCATCAAATGAACCCGTGATAATTTCAAAAAGCTTACCTTTCCCTTCCTCTCCTATCCCTTTCTATGTTTCTCCTTTTGATTTTGGAGGAAAAGAGAGAGAACCAATTCTTATTCTTTGATAGCACACTTCTTTTTCTTGCTTGATTCAACAATTCACTTTTATTATAATTTAGACTCTTGAGAAGAGAAGAGTAAATGGGACCTTATTAGGGTTTTCCTTTTTCTTTTTTCTCCACTTTAACACACATCTTTCCTCTTTTATACTCTTTAATTTATGTTTCTTAGTCTTTAATTATTCATCAACACCTCTCCTCTCTCCTTCCCCCCTTTCCTTCTCCATTTTTGCATGATTTGTTGCTTTGGGATTTTAAAAATAAGAATAAATCAACCTGGTCCAACTGCGAATAAGATCAGTAGCTCTCTTTATGTGATTGAACCACTCAGGCATTATGCTTTTTGTTCCTTGGAGTTTGTGTTTCACACATTGACAGGTGTGTAAAAACTTCATCAATGCCCTAGCTAAGCTAGAGGAAAATTTTCTCAACCTGAACTCTCACCCCTCATGACCAAACTACTGCTTGCACATGAAAAGCCTAAAACATGGTTTTGGTTCAATTCTTTAATATATTGAGATTTTATTTATTTTCAAGCACCCTTTCTTCTTTCATTGCTTCTAACACGCAAAACGAAACTTCAGTTAAATTAGGCAAGATTAGGGTCAAGGAGTGCCTTGCCTTCTCTCAAAGAATTCCCTTTTCTTCCTTTTTGAACACTAGTCTATTAACATTAGTTCTTGGCGTGGGAAAATTTTAAAGCAATAAATTGATTTTGGACTTTGAACAAAAGTTTCATGCATAATACATGCAAAAACTTTCCCTAGTAAATACAATTAAGGATAAGCCGATGTTAGGTTATGATAATCTAACTATGATCAGGTTAGAACACTTAATTAAATTTATGTAATGATAATTATGGAGTGATCTTTTGATGAATACTAGTGAATAGTATATAACTTTTACTTTGACTCAGTGCAAATATGTCAAAAGCTTGTAGCATCTTTCCTAGTCTGTTCAAATTTGGATTCTCCTTTTTATCTGTCTGTACTTTCAAATGGTCAAGCTGCCAAGTGTGTTAGAGATTTAGTATTTCTTTTAAATTTTAAGTTTAAGTTTTTTGCTTTTTTTTGCTGTTGTTTTTTCATATGTAAGTATACCTTGAATGTGTAGATGCATATGTGGGGGCATGGATCTCAGTATAGGAAAGGGCCAGAATCTCTAAGAGGTACACAGCCAACAGCAATGCTTAGGCTCCCTTGTTATTGCTGTGCACCGGGGTGCAGAAACAACATTGATCATCCAAGAGCAAAGCCGCTCAAGGATTTTAGAACGCTTCAAACTCATTACAAGAGAAAGCATGGAATCAAGCCTTTCATGTGCAGAAAATGTGGCAAGGCATTTGCTGTGAGAGGTGATTGGAGAACTCATGAGAAGAATTGTGGCAAGCTTTGGTATTGCACTTGTGGATCTGATTTCAAGCACAAAAGGTCCCTCAAAGATCACATCAAGTCATTTGGGCATGGCCATTCAGCAAATGGCATTGATTTCTTCGAAGAAGATGATGAGCCAGCCTCTGAAATTGAGCAAGACAATGATTCCACTCAGCGAAACTAAAGGCTAATAGCTGTTGGAAACAAGATCATGTTAATTCTCAGTTGATACCTCTTGTGTTTTCACACAAAACCATTGCTCTTTAGATCAGCAAGAAGCCTATTTAAGCATTAGAGTTACTTTAAATCCCATGCTCTCTTTTTTCTTTTTTCTTTTTATGTGTTTCTGCTACTCCCTTTCTCACTTTAGTAGCTGCTTAGTTTAGCAGACTCCTCATTAATTGATCAATGTTAGACTAAGTTTCTGCAACTTCATCTCTCTCTATATGTGTGTGTGTGTGCGCGCAAGAATTTTAAACGTATGAAGCCTATGTCACTAGAGGTACATGGACTAGGTTGAATATAATTTATGTAGAACTTTATATTAGAGAAGGAAAAAGGCCATTCCTTGGTATCTTCTATTGATGTGTGTGTATATATGATATGCATCACTTATTTTTTTGCTTGTGTTAGCTAGAGGATGGCTCTAGATCCCCATTTCAAAACATAGATGATAATGCATCATGCATTTTTTAGCTTTTTTGGGTACATAGTGCATGCCAAATATTCAAGATGTTAATTAGGGAAAAAATCAATGGTGAAAGTCATATTTTGATATGAATATAAACCCTACACCCCATATATAACATATGATGCTTGGCCATGTTTAGTTCATTCCTGAATAATTAGTAGATGTTTAGAATAGTGGTAGTTTTTGTCTTTTATGTTCGTTTCATAAGAAAAAATATCAAATTGATATTTTAAAAAAAATAAATTGATAGTTTTAATGTAGTGATATTAAATATATATATATATATATATATAATTATTTTTATGTATTTTTATGGGAAAAATACTTTTGAAAATCAATTTACACAGCAATACCAAGCATATAATTAAAAATGAAGTAGAAGTTAAAAAATCATCATTTAATCTTATTGAATTAAATTTATTTAACAAAATGATTTATAACCGAAGAAATTAAAGTCATCTTCAATAAAAAAAAAATATGTATTCAATATCACTATAAAAACTTTCAAGAACTTTATTAGTCACAATGAAAACAGAAAAGAAAAGGATATGAATAATGCCTTTGGATCATGTAGCTAGCTTTTGTTAATTTATTGTATCATAACAAAAAAAATATATAAAAACAGTCATGACAGAGTGGACAGTCTTATTATACTTCTTGATTTAAAAGATATACATTTAATGCTTCGAAATTATCTTATATAAAAATTTATTTAATATTTTTGTCTTTATTTCTCCAACCCAACACATTTTTATCTTTTATATTTATTTCTTTGTACATTCACGAGTCCCAATTTTAATAATATTTACAGACAATACATGATTTCCTCCATTTATTGTATCCATGTGGTATTGTCAATTTCTTGTCCTCGATAATTCCTTTTGTAAGTGTCTTGTGTTCCAATGAATTAACAAATGGACATTGAAGGTTTAGGTGATAGGAAACCCGGGAGGGATGAAAAAAGGGGGGAATAAGTACATGGTGCATGGGGCAAATGCAGTGAGAAAGGCCTTTCAAAACTGTAAAAACATCTAAATACTTGGACCACCTTACTAGTTTGTTTTCTCTGCGTGTTTTTTTAAAAAATTGTTTTTATTAATATATTCTCTTTATGTTTTTAAATTATTTTGGTACAAATTTTTTAAAAAAATAATAAAATATTATTTTAATATATTGAAAAAAAAACATTTTAAAAACAGTGACTGCTGCAGTGTCAAACGTATAACACCATTGTTTAGTGGTAGATGGTGAGTTCTCACTGGTAGACAGAACATATAAAAACCCAAATCAAATGATTAGCAAAGGAAAGAGAGCGTGATCTAATATACAACATAGTACAGTTTTTTTTGTTGATAGATCATAACAGAGAGACTGATGAAGCTACAAAGGATGGATTGGATGCATGATAAATAGAAGGAAATGGATCTTGTTGGCAGCTTTGTTAACAATTGTCGTGACTTGAGAGAAAGATACATAGTGTGCAAGCAGTCAAAGGGCTCTTTGACATGTCTTGTCATGCTACATTACTAGTCAGAGTCCATGTCTGTTGGGTTTCTTCAGTACTTGTCTCTACCACCTTTGCTCCAAAAATTTCCCATCTCTCTCTCTCTCTCAGTAATGGCAGAGCTGAAGTAGTTATAGGTTTTACACTCTACATTATGAGATTCTACAGGAGAGAGTGAAGAGAAAAAAGAAGGATGAGAAGAAAAGAAAAGGTGGTGATGAATCCAATAACAAAATTGCGATTCTTTTCTTGTTTTCTTTGTTATTCAGTGACTTGTCATAGCAAGCCATCATTTTTATGCTAATGAAGTCACCAAGCTGTCATCTAGCCATGGACAAATGATGGATCCTTTCATAGTTCTATGTAAACAAGGCCTGCCCCACTTCTTTTCATTTTTTTCCTTTTCTTTTTATCTTCTCTGACCAATACATGCAATAAGGGGCAATTATCCTAAAGGAACGTAACTTGAGCACTTTTGGCTGTTTATTTATAAGGTAATTTCTGCAGTGAGTCGAGGTAAAAGTAAATATCATCAATTTATTAAATTTATTCTGGCCTCGTGATCTTCTCCAACCAATATATGCAATAAGAGGCAATTATCCTTTCGGGGATTTATTTATAGGTAATTTATGTAGTGAGTTGAGGTAAAAGTTAAATTTTGTATTATTAAATTCAGTCTAGTTTAGTGAGTTAATCCAAAACTTAACTTGAAATGAGTTTTTTTTTAAAAAAAAAATTAATCTAGTCAAATCCAAACGACTTGAAAGAACCATTCTCAACCTAATTGATTAGGTTAAAAATCAGTATATCACATTTTATATATAAAAATAAAATAATTTTATTTTAATTGACCTAGATTAAGTGTGTTTTTGGCATTGAGGTGCCAAATTCTTTTCAAAAATATTTTTTACTTAAAAACACATTAAGATAATTTTTTTCAAATTTTTTTTTATCATCAATACATTAAAATCATCAAAAAACACTAAAAATTTCAATTTGATATTTTTTTAAGTCAAACACATTTTTAAAACATATTCAAACACAGTTGAAGATGAAATAACAAACAAACATTAACTCACTCTATCCATGATTCGGATCTTTGACTAAATCGTGAGTAGTTTAATAACTTTTGTAAAACTCATGATTTTGGCTAGATAAGGCTAGTTATGATCACGTGAAGTGGATAGGATTTTATATAATGTAAGAAATTAGTCTATCTATGGAAAAATGATCTCTTACCAAAATAGGATGGTTGAAGGGAAAATTTGAAGACAATCCTATCACAATTGGTGGTAGAGGAAGTAGAGCTGGCCAGAGTTAAGGGCTACTTGGACACCAACCTAAGACCTTCACTTATCAAAAAGCCTTGAAAATAAGTAAAATATATTTATTATTATATTTTATAAAATAAAGATTGCAACTATACTTAATAAAAAAACACTCCAAATACAAAATAAAAACTAATTAGAATCACAGTACTTGTCTAACACATATAAAAAAATTTCTTAAATATTTTTAAATATCTCATTTATAATTCTCCCCGAAACTTTCATTCCCCTGTGAGCCCGCTCTAGTGGGAAGTAATTATTCCCTTCAAAACTTCTCCTACGAGTTAATTATGCATACCGGTCCAATATTTTGTACTATTTCACCAACCAAAGTCCTTTTGCGTGGCATGGAGTGATGGTAGAGATTAAAGCTAAAGGCTGGCTTTGGTAAAAGTATTTCTATGATTGAAAGGAAAAGGAGTTTGATGTGCAAGGACGTACCAAAGAGATGAGAGTGAAGATATATTACAACAGGACCTAATTGAAAAAATCTTGAACAAAAATGTTCTCAAATAATTCACATGAGTAAGGCTATGTGTGGTTATACAAAGGTTTTTGACCTAACTTTTTTTTATAGATTAATGTGGGTATCCGGGTTAACATGCACGCACATTGACTAATCTCACGGGTGCTGAAGTTAACAACCATGTAAGTCTTTAATGACCTTGAGGTTTGTGAGACTCGAACTAGTGATTTTTTAGGAATAAACTCAGAACCTAACCAGTTGAGTTACTATCCTCATGATTTTATTTTTTTTACCTAACTTCTTAATGATGAAAATGGCTAAAATTTTACTTCAAAGAAATCATGATCTCACGGGAAGAAATATAAAAGTTTGTCAAGACATAGTATTGATTTTACTTCTTTCATGTATAATTAATAAGAGGAGAACTAAACTTCAAATGTTGGTTTAATGTCAAAGAGGCGTGTTTTCTTTCTTAATTTTCTAAATTTAAATTTTGAAATCAATGTTAAGAAAATCTTATTTTATATTGCGCTAGATAAATATGATGAATGAATTCGTATGATTCTTAGAAAAAAGTTTTCAATTAATGTATAAATTGGTTTGAGAATATTTTTTATAAGAAAAAATAAGAGTAGAACTATGATTTTAAGCATAGTTTTTTATACTTTCTTTAATTTTTACGGGTATTTAATTTCCAATAATTATAGAGTAATCTCATGGATAAAATATTCTATAGGTGTACGAATAAGTATTTTTTTTCTTTTATTTTTTAATAAAATATTAAAAAAGAATCAATAATTGTGTAATTCTTGCAGGGTGCGAATTTCAATCAAGGCCGACATTAAAAAGGTGAAAGATGCTTCTCATCTAACAAATAAATTTCAATTGAGTACCACATTTATTAGACACTAGTACCCTTCACTTATTATTATTTTTAACTTTAAAATCGTAATGAATGTTTTTTTTTTTTCATAGACATCAGTTTTGTTTTGAATTTTAATAATATGGTTAATTGGATACTTTTTTTTATGGACATGGGACCCGATTGAGTAACATTTTTGTATAGGAATACTCAATTGTCAATCATATGATAGTTGGTTATTAAAAAAAGTTTACAAAACTAATTCATGTGGGATATGTTGAGTTTAATATGTGTGTGTGTATGTATGTAAAGAAAATAATAAATGTCGATCCCACTATATATAGTAATTGAATTTCAAGTGAGTTTTTTTTTATATTAATCTGATGATATATATATTATGTTCTATATATACCAATATTATGAGTAAAATATCATTATAAATACATACATGTTATAATGACATTTCAAACAAAATTTATTTATTACTTTAAATATAATTATAGCAATTTTAACAACAATTATGATAGAACTTTATCGATATTAATTAGATCTAAAAAAATTGTTTCAGATGTAATTAAAATGTAATGGTATGTGAAACAAATGATATACACACACACACCATAATTGATGCTAAAATTTAGACAAATGTTATTAAAGTTATATAGCTTGCTAAACTTTTTTTAATGAAAGATGAGAATTTTTATTATGCCGGTCATCTAATGGGTGAAAAACCAGTAAATATACAACAAAGAAAATAAAAAACAGTTTTCATTCGAGGAAATCAAACAAATTGGGAAATAAAGAACACAATCCAAGCTTACTAGCTAAACCTTTCAAGATTTGACTGTGCTTTTTTTTATCCTTTTAGAAACTATGTGATTCAAATTCATTTATATCTAATACCAGATTTAGAGAAGAATAAGTTTCTTTCTTGGAAAAAAATATATTATGAGAGGGAAAAAAAAAGCATAGTCAAAGAACATGAAACTAATATAGTATTTTTTTTAAAAAAAAAAAAAAAAAACCCTTCTTTTGGACTGACTCTCTCTCTCTCTTCTCTATCAATGTCATGATCACACATGCCATATGCTTGCCTTTAGCAATGTCCTTTAGCAATCGTTGTGTTTCCTTTGATGTTTATGGAGATTCTCCAACTGGGTCTCAGTGTTGGAGAATCTAGAAAAAAGCTTGAAAGAGAAGTTTGTTTCACCATTTTTATGAACCCTAAGTGTGAGAGAATTACATCTTCCTTTTTTTTCAGTTAGAAACAAGACAGGAAAATTCTTGAAGTGCTTTATTAGGTTGCAGGAGTGAAATGCCTGCCCTGATTGTTGCCAAGTAATTTGAGAGTAAATGCCTAGCAAAATTTGTTACTTTTTTGGATTGGATCGTGATGTAGTTTCTTGATTTGGATTCATTAAAATTGATTAATGATTCACTTTATCTTAAAACCAATATATGTGAACTCGCAATGATATCACTTGCATAGAATATAATACAAGATTATAAAATTAGTTTTAGAAGTTTCTACTAATAATTTAGATTTCTAGCTTGAATACTCTTGGAATGATTGGTAAAGCAAGTGTGTTCCTTCTTCCTCGTATTCGTATTGGTATTAGCAGTGTTATTATATTCAACCTAATATAGAAGATTAACTTGTTGAGCTCCTTGTTGACCTAGGAGTTGCTCCAAGTTAGGTTTTATATCGAATTGGGTATGTGTTTGATAACATGGTGTAGGGTATTTTTGCAAAAATATTTTTTAATTAAAAATACATTAAAATAATTTTTTTAGATTTTTTTTTTATTTTTGACATCAACTCATCTAAAGACTTCTAAAAAAAACATCAATTTGATATTTTTTTTAAGGTGAAAAGCAAGTTGAACCACAAAAACAAACACATATTAGGTAGGTGTAAGACCCAAGACCCATATTCTTGCCCATCAAACCCTAGCCCAAACTAACCTTTGTATTTAAAAAGAAAGTTACCAAATAATTTGTTTTTCTTCTCTAAGTTTTTGGGTTTCAAAAAGGGTTGAAGAAACAAGTAAGTGATTCTTTCTTTTATTGTTTTTTATTAGGAAATTGATGATTAAAGGATTAAAGAAAAGTTTAGAGTTTTTATTATGATTTGATGATTGAATGATTTAAGAGATTTAATTGATATTTTAGGGTGTTGGTTGGCTTAAAACAAACTGATTAGATGAACGGCATTATGGGTCTTGAAGAACAGATCGATCATTTTTAAGATTTGTAAATTTAAAAACTGGTAGATCAGAATTTTAGAAATCTCGAACAATCGATTGAATTGCTTGATATTGGCTTGATGTTTCTGGTAGATTGGTTGGTCTAAACTTCCCAATCGATTGGCTTGTGGTGGTGGTCGATTGGTTGATCATTTTAGTTGACTAGTTGACCCAGTAGTAGGGTTAATCGAGTTTGCTAGGTTAGATCAGTTTGAGGTATGTTCGAGATCGATCGGGTGAGTCAATTCGGCTTTATAATTATGTTTTGGTTTCTAAGTTTAGAGTTTCAATCTCTTATGTTATTTTTTTCAAGTCATTTTTTAGTGTTTTTCAGTATTCGTCATAGATTCCTACTAGCAATTCCTAATGGTCTCTGGTTCTGCTTATATTTATCTTTTCCTCTCTTTTTTTAGTGAGTGAGGTCGTTTTTAATATGCATGTATTATAAATGGTTTATGTGTGCTAATTAGATGATGAGTATAATTGATTATTTCTTGAATAATTATATATGTTATTGCTTTATTTTTCGAATATTCATCTATTCTTGAAATCACATTCGCAATCTGTTGAATTAAATTATATTCGATATGACATTCGTTTGCATTGATAATTATACAAATATCTATTATATCTTGATGTTGGTATATTCATCAGTAACTTCATGCTAACAAAGAATATCTAGTTTATGTGCACATAGTATTATGTATACCTAGTTGGTAAGAGAGGCACCAGCTTGTGGCGATTAATCCTCCCATAATAATTAGGGCCACAAACCTCAATTGTTATCGAAACCTTAGGGTTTTGTCTATTATCTGAGCCAATGATTTCATCTTATCTCTGACACGTATTTCATTACCATATGTTATTATACTTAATGTGTGTGTGTGTGTCTATATATATATATATATATATTTGTTTCAATCCTTATACTTATAAATAGTTAAAATATATATTAAATGTTATTCCCTTCCTGAGTTAATTGAACTCACCATTTCATTTTAATATTATTTGAGATTCTTAACTTTCGTTAGTATATTGACATTTGATTAAGAGTTCCTGCTACTTTGTTTGTTGATATATTTTCCTTGCTTCTACGAGGCTTTTGTTATTTTTTATAATTCAATGTTTTAGACACGCCACTATTATATTCTTTTCAATAAATTTTAGGTTTTTGTTCAAAGATTGAATTTCATTTAATGTAATAAGTATTTTGAATTATAAATTATTTTATTGGTTTTGAGGAATATTTGAAAGATTCAGGTCTCACTATCACGACTCGAATCCTGGGCCCGTAACCAGCAACGCAGGAGTGCATCACAAAACAAATATATAAACCCAAGTTGATTTTTAATTTTTTCAAAGCAAAATCATTTCAACTTTTTAAATAAAATCAAAATGATATCACTTTAAATTAATCTAAGTTAACCCATCAACCCACGATCCAGGCATCGAAGCAGGTAATAGATCAGGTTTATAATGATGTATATTATCATTTAAAACACAAATTTTGCTTAAAACTTGAGTAAAAAGAAACTTACTCCTGATGAAAGGAAACTGTTTCAATGATACTTTTACTTTTAAGATTCAATTGTTTTTAAGATTAAGTGATTATTTAACATATTGTATCAAAGTCTCCTTGATTAAAAAAAAGGTAGTATAAAGTCTTTTGAAGTTCCGTAAGCTTATTTGCTTTCCACAAGCTTTGAAGTCATTTGCATGTATCCCCAACTCAAGATTAATCTCAATTAAACAAGTAGAAATGGCCATGGCAATACACGACTACATTTTTCAAATAATTTGAGTTGAGATGGGAGCCACTGGGATGAGCCTGCAGGGATCCTGCTTTACCATGCAACAACAAAGGGTCCATTTGTTCAGTTTCATCATTATTGACACTAAATCATGAATCTGAATCCTTATGCTGACTACTTTTTCTGGATGATATAGTTTATGGTATACTTTTTAGTGAATACATTCAATCAAAATTTCTATTAGATATGCTGTTCCTCTTCCCCATAAATGAAACTTGATCTTTTCTTTTGTTTCTTCTTTAGTTGATGATACACTTTTTCTCTCTTTTTCTGTAAAGTGCGTGTCTCTTTATCTGCCCTTGTACTATTCCCCCCTCTTTCAATTTGCCAATTCAGTCAAAAGCCAACCTTTTTCTCTTGTAATGAGAGACAGGAATAGACAGCTCTAATCCCATGAATCTCTTGATGAGATCTTTGTTTGTATGATTGCTTGTTTGAAGATTTACATTTCCTAGAAACCATAATCTTCTTCTCAAATACTAGGGACCATGCCCACCAAATCCATGGTTGCTTCCTTTTTCTTTTCTTGTTCTTGTTTTCCCATTATTTATGCCGCTGTGTTCCAAGATGAGTCTAAATCATGGAAATGAAATCCAGCCCATCCCATGCCCCGGACCAATGCTTAAATTATGAATGAAACAAGCTAAACTAAGTTGATTCGTGTTAATCAAAATTATATCATTCTAATTTTTTTAAAATAAAATAAGTTTTGAGAGAAAAAGGATCAACTTGAGTTTTAATTAAATTACAAAATGTTATATGATTTACTCGTCCAACTAGGTTTAATAAGTATGTTCTAGATTTTCTTAGAAAATGTTGGGAAAAAGAAGGGCTGATATCAGTTTGTGATAAAAAAAAAAAAAAAAGGTTCTCCCTTTAGATCAATTTGTAGAATTACAGCATGTAATCAGCCGAGAAACCCCTTATTTTCCATGCAAGCATCAATACATAGAAGCTCACTGAGTAGCAACACTGAGATAATGAAATGAACTTCATTGAAGATTATGCAATCCATAATTTCCCCACTTGTCAACTCTTCTTGCCCACTTACATTTTCACATTAACTAAAGTAAGAAGGTTAGTACAATTTTGAGTTATTGATTAAGGATGGAAACTGCTGTAATCTCCTGTAAGTATAATGCTGCCTGTTTGACCTGCTGATGAGGTTGAATTATAGGATGTCAAGGCGAGATTAAGCGGGCACCATGCAAGATGGCCTAGTGCTCTAGTTTGGGAATGTACAAATTGTTATGTAGGTTGATTTGGCTGATCCATAGCTACAAGCTCATCTCATCAGGTAGGCTGATTTCAAGAAAATACAGGCTGAAGACCAGCAGCAATACATGTGAGAAAAATAATTTAACAAAAAAAATAATAATCCAGATCTTGAAACAGAATCACGTATAGTTTGAGTTCTATTACCTTGCAGACATGAAAGCCATACCAAAGAATACGGCCTTAACAGCTTGTTTCTGACCAGCATAATCAAATGCCAGTGGCAGCATTTCATGCAAGGTGAGGAAAGCCATCACTCCACCAACTGCAAATGCAACAAAAATTTATAGTGAGATTAAAAGAGCACATTGATTTTCTCCAAACACCTGGAGAAACTGAGAAATAAATGGTACTGCATACCTGATCCCAGCAAACCCTCAAGAATTTCAGGACTCAAGCTGCTTGGGAATAGATAAGCTACAGTCAAGGAAAAGGACATTCTTATTGGTCGAAATTAAATGACTTCCCATGCTTTAGCAACATAAGCAATAAAAAGAAGTTGACATACCAACAAGCACCACACCAAGTGGCTCAGCCAAACCACAAAGTGTAGCTAATTTGAATGCCTGCCACTTGCTGAAATGTGGACAGAAACTAACTAGTTAATTTATATTATGGGTATAATACAATAAATTCTACTCTGTTGACATAGAAGCAAAAACAATATAGCCAAAGGTATCAGAAGAACACTGTGGTCACATAAATAAGGGTAGCTATTGTATATCTAGCCACTCCGACCCCTTAGGCAGGAGCCAGTAGTCTGGAGCCAAAAATTGTTGAGTGTATCTGCACTATATCATACTATTAAATGATATGTGCAAAAATCAGGTTATGGTTTCCTTTTTGTTTTCCTTTATTTGAGATCCTTGCTTTCTTCAGGAATTGAAAAATCGTGGAGGCCAAACAAGAGTGTTAGTGAATAGATCAGGCTACTATGGTAGGCACTAATGCTACCCCAATAAAAAAGCAGCACTTCTGACTCCCTTTAAAATTTTGCTACAACACAAGGACATAACGTAGAAGAATAAAATTGCTACCTTGACCATCTTCAGCAGTGCATGGGATATCCAAATTTTTTTTATCAAACTCCAGCACAGCTTCCTGACCTCTATATTCATTACTCTGCCACTCTACAGTTCTATCTCTAGATTCTAGACTGTCAACAGGGCAATTATCTCCACCACTATCACCAGTAATCGCCTCCCTATTTGTTGATTCTTATTTCCAATAAAGTACCATTTCAGGCTACTTCCACAGAAAACATGCTTCGGACCATTTCTTTCTAAAGGGGTTTTTACTGAAGCTTTAGAAAGCTGAATAGAGCAGTGCCTTGGGAAATTTTTACCTCTGTGTTGCAAAATAAATAGGAAGTGCAACAGCAACACCCTGTGGAAATAGACATGAAAAAGTTAGGACAAATAAATAGGTAGTGCAACAGCAACACCCTGTGGAAATGAACATAAAGAAGTTAGGATTGTCGGAGTATAATATAAATTATATCTTCAACAACTTAAGCTTTTAGATTCAACCGATTTTTTAACATGGTAACAAAGCCTTGTTGACCAACCACAACATCATATTTTATATTTGTAGATGGGAAAAAGCATTAACAAAATACAGGAAAATGTGATAAACAAGGTTTTGGATATTAATTGGCACAACAGTCCAACTGCAGAAAATATCCTTCTCAAGCACGACATTATGGAACTTTCAAAATGAAAACCAAATATATCCACTGTGCCTAGACACATCTTATCATAAGATAAATTGCATATTATGTCTATAGGCAAGAAAAACACAATTAATTCCCATTAATGCTGGCAGCAGAAGACATCCTCTCAATTTTTTTGTATTAAAATCCATAAATAATTGGCACTTAAAATGTTCAAAGTTCAAAGGAACCAACTATCATTCAGGAAGAAAGCAACCTCTTTGAAGAACTGATAGCATATGTAAGCATACCTCTGGAATGTTGTGCAAAGCAATTGCCACAGCCAAATTAATACCAACACGGAGGCCCTAAAATAGAATTATAAAAGAAGATTACAGAATTGACTTACCAAAGAATAAGAAAATAGCTTCTGGATCTCAAGACCCGAGATTAAAACAATCATTGTTAGCTTCCAGTTGACAATTGTATTTAATGGAAATAACATGCACACTAAGATTAATTTCTAAAACCATGTGGTACCAAATTGGTTGCATCCAGGAACCAACAAGTATTGAAGTGGGTTGTGACTGAAGGCAACATTGTATGAAAAAAGACTACGACATCTTAACCAAAGATCCTTGGTTATTGTGATTCGGCAATTCATAATAGTATACTGAGAAGCAACAAATTTGATTCTTTCAGATGCGGACTATAATTTTTTCATAAAAAGATTCTAAAAAATGGAACTAAACTCCTTGTTTTGGTGCCATTGAGTAATCGTGCGACTGAATGGTTCGCTTTCTCGTCTTCATCATACCAAAGTCAAATAAACAATCTTCTTAGCACAGGAAGCACAAGTAAAATCGCATGCAAATGCAACCCGCGATACTAAAGAAGGTAAAAATATCATTAAAGAAACAAGTCTTTTTCTTCAAGAAATTAAACAGTAAACATGGTGCTGAATTGAACAAGCTCCAATTTGTTAAACAATCATATATTAAGACTTTAAGAAAAACCCTTCGTGTTTCTGTTTTCAGGATGAAGCTTTGATGGGTGAGTTTCATTCAAGACAGGTGTATTTTAAGAGTGACACAAGTACTAGACTTTAATCTGTGTATGCATATATATTTTAGCCGAACAGAATACCAACACTACAGAGGAAATATAAATAAGGCTAATGCTACCTTCATTGATCCAAGGAACACTGCCATTCCCTCTGGGAAGTTATGCAAGCTTATTCCTGCAGTCCATGAAAGACAAGATTCAATCTGAACAGACTAGTTTATGAACTTTTCCAACTAAAAGGTACTAAATTTACTGTTTTCAACTCTTGGGGCCCTGATATCTTTACCAGTTTAGTTAAAAAAAGAGAAGAAGAAAAAAAACAGAGCACAAGCAAGCAAAATTGAAGTTAGAGAGTGATAGAATAGGACCAGAGAAGGTCAGTCATACCTATTGCAGTGATAATGCCACTGAACAAAACTTGGCGACGCTGCTTTTTCAAAATCTCCTTTCCCCCTTGGTCACCATTTTTCTGTTACCAAACAAAGTTCCAAACTGTCACATTACCTTCTAATATTCTAGCTGCATAGAAAAGCAGCCATTGTTGAAGTGACAAAGCAATTAAGTATTAGGAAAATGTATCATCCAGCACCTTTTTACTTTTAACATCTAAGCTTGAGGTAAGTGTTGGCTCTGGGATAAAATTGGCGATGATACCAAAGAATACAACACCTCCAAAAAACTGTTCCGTCAAGGAAAAAAAATGACAGGTATAAATGAATAAATAATGTGTAGTAAGCAATAAAATTTGAATTTGATGAAGAAAAGGAAAGATATAGCTAACCCAGAGGTTGCCTTTTAAGAATCCAATTGAATTGATAGCATTATGAGCAAGATCAAGGAATGATATGCACAGCATCAGGCCTGCAGCAAAACCCTGCATAGAGAAGCTTAGAAAGTGTTAATGCAAACACTTTCCCCTGGAGTTTAATACAACATTAGGATCATTCATGGAAACTCCATGCCGCAGCATTCTCTCATAAGCATGTACTAATACCAGAATTAAGCAGACACAGGAAATTAATTAGCCACTATCCTTTCATAGGTAGATAAAACACTAAAAGGTGGTGTTCTTTTCTTGTGAGAAGAAGAAGCAATAAAGAAGGGCAAAAACAAAACAGCTTTTTGCATATGGAGACTTCAACTTCTGAAAACCACCTGTAATAACCCAAGCATCTTCAAATTGGGAGTCTGACAAAGAATTACAAAGAGTGCACCTGTTTCATAGTCCAAAGAGTTATAGATAGGTTAAATGTGTTAAGCATAGTAAACAAGAAAAACTGGTGTCCATACACAAAGTCAGTGAGCATCAAAAAAACACCTCAGTAAGTAAACAGGACATCAAAACTAGAAGAGTAAAACAATTAGTCAATAGTAATATTTGAATTTCATGCCATATTCATGTAGACAAGTCTTTCGTTGCTAACCTAGTGAAGTACTCGAACCACCCAAAACAGAGACGCCAAGCACAATAATCATGAAAGTGTCCGTGGAGATGCTCTCACTCAGACCAAAACGTTAACAATATAGAAAAATATGAGTGCTAGGACGTAGGAGGTGTAGTGGGTGCTGAGGATTTGATAAATTTTATAGGGCCTTTTGTGTTTGGAAAATTATGGATTCCAGGCAACTTTAGGGAAGTAAATTTTATAGGCCTCTTCACATGAGCTTCTAACACTAGACCAAGTAAATTAGGCAACTTTCTAATCTTCAACAGAAATTGTTAAGAATTAAGGCTAATGGATTTACTTCTTTTCCTTGAAATTAAAAAAAAAAATCGTTGTCTTTTCCTCAACAATCATCTTACCGAAAAAAGGATTCCTCCATTTATCAGTTCAATCACTAGTCTTCATTATACATAGCCAGAAACTCTCAATCAACTTCTAAATTAACATCCCTTAATTTTAATCTTCTTCTTGTTACAATTCAGATTCAAGAAACCAGTCCACAAGCAAGAACAATCAGGACCAAATTTAATCCGACTATAATATAACAAAAACTGCAATTTAAACCAACTAACACAACAGAGTCTTCCACATTATAGTAAAAATGCATGAAAAACCATGAACCAACTAAACCCCACATCATATTTCCATTAAAAAAAACAAATGATAGTAAAACAAAGTCCACAACGTGAAAACATCAAGAACCTAAAAAAGACTACGTACGCAACCATATCAGCACAAAAAGAAAAATCCTTAATCATGGTATCTTAAAATTTTCAAATAAAACAAGAATTTTGAACCCATCATAGAAAAACATAAAAAGTTGCAAGCTTTATATATAACTTACCTATAGAAGTGCTTAATCCACCCACAAGAGACAGAGCCAAAGCTACCATGACCTGAGAATCCATTGAAAGAAATGCTTCTTTTCTGTATATGACAATGACCCAAGTACTGTTTAGAGCTAGTTTATATAACCACTCCACTGAAGGAATGATTGTGCTTAGAGGAAAAGAATATAAAGAGGAGAAAGAAAGGGATGGTTTGAGAGAAAGGAACATGAAATGTTCAAGGAAGTACGGTTTCCTTACTCAACCGTCTATCTGTTTGTCATGCGGTAAAACTTCGTTTTTTAAGACTTTTAAAAAACATTTAAGCTTTAAAATTATTTTTTATAATATTTTTAAATTGTTATAATGTATGGATTTCAAAATAAATTTAAAAAATATTATTTTAATATATTTTCAAATAAAAAATAACTTTTAGCTCACTCGTAAACATTCACTTTAACTAACTTCTTTACCATATTTTTAAATAAAAATAAAATTAAATATTAATTAAATTAAATATTACTAATACATAATACTAAATACTCTTTAACATGAACAGCTATAAAGTTTATCTAGAATTGATTGATGAAGACTTGAATTGATCTAGATAAAAATAAAATAGATGAAAAAACAAACTTAATTGACCTGATTAAAAACTCAGGTTAACACGGTGATTGACTCGGGTCTAACCGAGTCAAAATACAATCCTTAACTCGTTAATGTTTTTTTAAAAAAAAATTAAAACAATATTGTTTTGATCTTTAAAAAAAAATTAGAATTAACTCGAATTTATCCTTGTAATCTATAACTCAGACCTTGTCACATGTCTAGTCTTATAACTATTCTATTCTGAAAGTTTTTGGAAGGACGGGTACCAACTAGGAAACATCTTTTTATATATTTTGATAATAAAAAAATTTATTTTCAATCTATTATTTTGGATTTTAAATTAAGAGGAGTTGGATAAAAATATTTATCGTATATACAATTATACATTATTTAAATGTAAATTATTTATTTAAAATTTAATTTAAGAAATATTTAGTTTTCATACATGATTCAAGAATTTCAGACCACATTCTAAAAAAATCTTAGACAAATAAAAAAATTGAAATTCTGATAAATAATTAGCAGTTTACACTTTATATCATGTCTCAAACTTTGAAAAGCAATCCAGACATTATTCTAAACATTATTGTGAGCAAGGCCAAGGTTTGGAGGGCAATATAATATATTAGCCTAATGTTTTGTTGTATCTAATATCAATTTAATATAATTTAATTTGCAATAGCTAGGTATTCAAATGAAAATTTGAAAGATTAGATATTTAAATGAAATCTAAAACTTGTTTGGAGTTGCGTTTCAAACCACGTTACCCTAAATTTTGAATAATTTTTTTTTAAAATTAATTTTTTTATATGTTTTTTTTCATTTTAATGTGCTGATATAAAAAATAATTTTTAAAAAATAAAAAATATATTTTAATGCATCTTCGAGCAAAAAAAACATTTTAAAAAGAAACTGTTACTACACTTTTCAACCTAAGTATATTACCATAAATTATTGTGTTAGAGTCAACCTCTAGCTATTGAGTAAATCTATATTTATTATTTTTTTTATTTAAACCGATAATTTTTTAATTTTTTTTTAAAAAAATTCTTGTTTTGATCCAATTATGTTTGGATTGAGTTTGGTCAAATCAATTAGATCGAATATCAACTCACCAGATCATCGAATTTAGTTATGTAATATCAAAACTGGTTCAGATTAAAACTCGATCTGAATTAGATTTTAAGTTATGAATTTATCAATCGACTTTAATAATTATGATTAGAAAATTAGATTTAAAAAATTAATAAAATACAACAAAAGTTGTAAAAAAAAAAAAAAGCCTAATTATTTAACTTTTGACTTGCAAAATATTTATTCGAAACCATTTATTAAGAAACAAAATAAATGACATTATAAGATATACAAAATTGAATTAAAATTAGAAACTGTCGTCCCATTAATGTTGAATTGAAATTACATGTATACCCTTGTCATTTTTTATTTTCCCTTCTCAAGCCTTTTCAACATTCGGACATGTTCGCCTTCAACTTTGTCTTAAGCCTATGGGTCGGGCTTTTGAGTTTTGTGCCTTTTGATGTGGTTTCTAGACTTTGAAATATGTAATAAGAGGAATTATCCAAGGTATATTTTCATTTATGAAAATATTACTAGGTAATTTTGATATATTATTTTACTATATAGTTATTATAACAATTTTACTATATAATTATTAAGTACTAACTTTTGATTATTGTTTTGAAATAAAAAAAAATGTATGTCTTGTTTTAAAAAATTGTAAATTTATTTCAAAACTATTACAAATATAAATTTATTTAATATTGTTATCTTTTTAATTAAATATTTTTATAGTTTTTATAGCTATTTTTTTAATTAAACACAATCATATAAATTATGCGCGGGTTCCACAAACTTATAAGTAGAATTTTTATGGATGTTTATTTATATTACATAGATTGTTAGGATTAATTAATAATTATTATTTCGATCAAAAAGAAAAATTAGTGATTATTACAATAAAAAAAAATTCAAAATTTCATGCTAAGAATATTTTATATTTAATAATAAAAAAAACTTTAACAGTTTTTTAAATAAAAATAATTATAATATGATTAACTCAAGGGTTAAATATTAAGACGACGTGGTTGACTTGGCGTCATTTGATTTTTCCCTTCCATGAACCCTCTTGAAAACCCCACTCAATAGTCAATAGAAAACGCAACCAATTCCCCACTTTCTCTCTCACTTTCCCGAGAAACAAACACCCAGTCCCTTCCAAAAAAATGTCCTCTCGCCTCTCCTCCATCCTCCGCCTCCGCTCCCACTTCCTCCACCGCATCCCCGCCACCACAACCACTACAACAGCCACCGCTCTCTTCCACAACTCCACCAAATCAAAATCCATAACCCTTACCTCCCTCTCGGATCTACATTCTCTCTCCACTCTCCGCTTCTTCTCCGCCTCCCGCCGCCACAGCCCCACTCGCCCCAAACCAGTTGACATCGGAGCTCGAGCCCGCCAACTCCAAAACCGTCGTCTCTGGACCTACGCCTTAACCTTCAGCTGCATAGCAGGTTTCATCGTTATAGTGCTTAACAACTTTCAAGATCAATTAGTCTTTTACATAACACCAAGTGATGCGGTTGAGAAATTCAAGAACAACCCATCAAAGAACAAGTTCCGATTAGGTGGTTTAGTCCTTGAAGGTAGCGTAGTTCATCCGTTAACAAGTCCTGAAATGGAATTCGTTGTCACTGATTTGATTACAGATATTTTAGTTAAGTATGAAGGGTCCTTGCCTGATTTGTTTCGAGAAGGACATTCTGTTGTTGTTGAAGGGTTTATGAGGGAATTGGATGATAAGGTGAGGAAGGAAGTTGGGTTGAAGAATGTTTCTGGGAAGGCGAGGAGTGGAGAGTGTTATTTTAAGGCGTTTGATGTCTTGGCTAAGCATGATGAGAAGTATATGCCTCAAGAAGTTGCGGCCGCGATTGAGAGGAATAAGAAGTTGATCGAGGCTGGTGAAGTTGGGGAAGGTGGAGCTGAGAAGAAGAAGTGAAATCATCGGTATGATTCAAAATTTTTTATTTTTTGATCTATTCTATGATTTATACTTGTTTTTGGTAATGTAGTGTATTTGATCGGATGTTATCTGATATTTAGTGATAAGAATATATATGAAATGGGAGGGATTTAATTGGGAGCTATCAATACATTTCTCGGATCTATCTATGCATTGTTTTGAGGTGAGAGGATAGATAGTTATTGGATTTTGAGGGAGAGGGAATTTGATCAATTGAGGCGGCAACTTTTGTAATTGCATATTGACTTATGAATAATCTTTCACTTTAATGCAATAATGAATAACCTCCATCAATGAATGAATGTGCTTGTGGATCGATGAGTGTGAATTGGTTTTCAATAATTATGCTAATGTTTCTGTTATGGATTTTTTTCCCTATGTTTCGATATTTGATTTTTCTGTGTCATGTATGGCTGATAAAAGTTGAGCCCATGATTCCAGTCCATCTCGGATGGAAATCCCTCCTGATTTTAGAGTGGAATCGTAGTTTTTCTGCTGAAAATTAGGGGAAATGAATACGTTTCTTAGTTCATCATACAAACAATGACCAAATAACTCGACTACGATGACTGTTATTGAAGCTTCCTTTTTGCATTCCCAAATTGTTTATGCAAGTCATTTTATAAAAAAAAAATCTTAGTTAAATCGTGCCATTATAGTGTTGCTTCTGCCTCACTGGAAGTTCAGGACATTCATAGATATGGTTTGCTGTATTTGGTTTAGAAACATATTACTGCAGTGGTTGCTGTTGAGTTTCTCATAGAGATGATGATGTCCGTTTTTGTCCAGAAACCTGAATTTCAGATAGTTTAATCAGCAGGTTTTGAGATCAGTCATTAATTTGGGTTTATACCAGGAAACACAATTTGAAACTGGTATATTTGGCTCTTTATACCTAGGCTCAGAACAATGACATAAATGGTGGTATTGCTGGCAAGTTCACGAGTGGGGAATATCACTCTTTGGTCAGCTTTGGCTAAAGAATGATGAGAAGTATAATGCGTAATGATGAGGTTATGGCAGTTATTGAGGTTATGGCTGCTATTGAGACTAGGCTGGCTGAGTCTACGAAGGAGACAAATCATTGATTGTTCATTGATGGGCATTGCTTGAAAGTTCAGATATTTAGTGGATCATGACTTTGTATAGAGGTGGTGCATAGGTAGTTTTCTTTGAATTTTGAAAAAATGGTGTTATTTGATTAATGAGCATGGCTTTATTTGCTTTTCTTTCTCGCCAACTTGCTCGTCATCTATAGGTTGTGTTTGTTTAGTATCCGAAAATAGAAGGGACAAAAACATGTTTGGTTTGAAGACAATGACATAAATTAAATCTGTTTCTAGGATAGTTCTTGGAGTGAATTTATACTCTTTCAGAACAGTAAGGACAAGGGGACATGTCCTCTCTATCCTCATTGTGTCCATCTCTTCTATTTTGATATAGTAACCAAATGCTACCATATGGTACATGAGCATCAGGTTAACAGTGGATAGTTGGAAACCAAATTGATAGATATTCAGGTGAGGGAATTCATGCTGCCCTTGTGTGTTGTGGAGGAAGTTTGGTATGCAGTTTTCTCTGGATTTTCTTTATTCTTTCCTCGTGTACACTAACAGAGTGATGGGTAAACATCATTCAAGGAATGGTCATTGTATCATTACAAGTGGCAGAACTTCAACGTTTCAACTGGGTGTATTTGGTGAAAAAAATCCATTTTTCTAACCAAAATGATATCGCTTCAAGCTTTTTTTTAGCCTTGTAATCCGTGTTCCAGGTCCCGAGCCGGATCGATTCTGGGTCAGGTCATATAATCATAGGTCTTATAACCATTACACGTACAAAATATTTTAAGAAAGAAATATAAATAGCAAAGACATACTATATGAGGGTAAGTACAAATAAGCAGTTAAGTAGCGTATATAAATAGCAAAGACAGACGCCAGATGAAGTCACTCCTCACCTGTACAAATCCAGCCCCAGCAACCATCGCCCTGTGACGGGGCCACACACCATATGTCCCACGGTGATGCATGATCAGAAAATGCCGATGAAGGCTCTATATTTTAAACGACAAAGAAGAACTGCTAACTTACTCCAGGTTTCAAGTGAAGGAGTTGGTGTTTATTTTAGGTTTGCAATATTGAATAGCTGGTTTTTCCAGATTTATGTGCTTGTGGTTATGGACATTGGATTATCAGATGTACATAGTTAAGGGAAATCCGCATTGTTGCTATCAGTTACGGTACAAGAAATGGGAGCAAGATAGGCTATATTGGGATAAAGATTTTGAGACATGAGATTTAAGACATTTTATTTTATGTTTCTAAGCAATATCTAATTATAAATAAACAAGCTCAATGTCATAACCAAGCAATCTAAGTGTAATATCTGTTAGGGGTGGGCATTGATTCAAATGGTCTGGCCTGGACAAAAAAATCTTTGATTCAAATGGTCTGGTTTGGATAAAAAATTCCTAACCGAATATTTTTTTTCTAATTTTGATATGAACTGAACCGAATAAATGAACTAAACTGAATAGTTTGTTTTTACATTTATTAAAATTATACAATTAATGAGTCTTTAGTTAGGTTTTTTTTTATAGATTTAACGAGTCTTTAGTTTATAAGGAGTTTTTTTTTTTTTAATTTGATTCTGTTTTTTTTTAATTGTTTCTAAAATATGAAACCAAAACCAGATAAAATTGGTTTTTTTTATAAAAAAAATGACTAGAATTATCCAACAAATTCAAAAAACCATTTAATTTAGTTAATTTCGTGCAAGATTTTACAAATATTTTGGATAATTTAATTAATTTTCTCACCCTTGATGTCTACAACTATATCTAATTTAAGACATTTTTATGATTCGAAATTCTAACTTGTTCTGCAGGTAATCATGATTTCTTTTGATTCGAGATACCTTAGCAGTGGTAGATTCAATCTTCAACATTAATGAAAAGGATCTTGCCTGTATAGCATGTCTTTTAATTTGGTTTTTCCATAATTTTGAGCTGAAATGAAGTCAGGGGTTAAGATCGAATCATGATTATAAGAAACAAGCAAAATGTTGCTAAGCTGCTCCATTCCCATTTTTGAAGAACTCCTTAATGAGCATTGTCAGCATCCACAAAAAAGACAGAAATTTGACAATTGACAATCTACTGTATACACTCTCCGTGTCAGTTCAAGTTAAATTAGCCAACTGAGTCTTCAGAATCTCGTGCTGCTAAGCTGCTCCATTGCCATTTTTTTCGAGTTTCATGAGGCTCTTTGTCAACCAAATTGCTGTTTCTCTTGATGACACAGCTTCTTCGCTGAAGGGTCCTAGTACTCCTGATAGCTCCTCATACCTTTCCTGTCTTAGCAAATTTGCACAAATCTCTAGCAGTGATTCCAGAGCATCTGCCCTTTGCAGGCTCTGAGGATTCCATTCAATCTTTATTTCATCACCATGTAGGGAAGTCAGTGAACTGATCAATGAGATGTCACTCGGGGTTCTGTTCATTTCCTTTTGTCCAACATCATTTCCGCAGGGCGGTTTTGATGGTGTTGATTTCATTTCTGTTACTGCTGGGAGTTTGCAGAATTTGGGTTCCAATTCCATATCATGTCCAGTTTTGTCACCCATCGCGGATGCCGATGCCTTTTTGTAACCAGAAAGGCCAACATAGCCTGTTGAATCTTCAGACAGCTTTTCCATTCTTTTGCAAATCCCAAGACTAGCATTTTTGAATTCCATGCTAGCTTGTCCAGCTCCACAGAGCTTCTCTTGGACTATTTGTGACTTCTTAGAAGCAATTTCTGTCTTCTCGTCTTCAGGGTGAGTCCTTGCAATACTTGCTGAAGAGGTTTCAGAGTTGGCACTCTCGGTTTGTTCTGCACTGTTGTACAAATCACTGGCTGCTACTTTTTGTTCAAAAGCATCCTGCTTAAAACATCTGCACCCCTTTGATGGACTTGCTTTCAAACCTATGTTATTCTTGTGAACACTAGACTTGTTAGGTAACCGGGTTCCTTTTGGTTTATCCAGGAAGCTGTATTCGGACTTTACAGGGAGGAACACGAGAGATAGATTTTGGCATTTAGCAAGATATGGCTGCAGATGGGGGTGCCTCAACAACTCTGCAGCCTAATTAGGACAACGCAAACATTAATGAGAATAACCTTTCATAATAAGAGAAGAGAAGCAGCAAGGGCATCTCAGACTCACTGTTGGTCTATGTTCTGGGCTCTTTCTCAGCATGGTTTTGATTAACTGTTTTCTGCAGATAAGAAGCTAACCCTTCAGTTGTATTTTCCTTGATATAGTGCATATGCATAAGAGGTTACAGAGAGTATGACTTACAATGTGGAGGAATAAGCAGCTGGGAGTGGAGAAATGGAAGAACGATTTATCTTATTAATCAGTCCAGCCATATCCTGTGCATAAACATAGTAAAAGTTATCGACCATGTATCAGAAAAAGTAAGTCTAATGTTTGTCCGAACAAGGTCATGTGACGCATACATGAGCTCTAAATGCAGGTTGATGTGCAGCTATCTCAAACATACAGCAACCTGTAAAATCATAGAAAATGTGATTTCAAGAGATTATGCTACCAGGTTGGAAAATTTAACAAATGTGTCAGCAGGATTTTCATTACCTAGAGACCAAATGTCCGATTTGTAGCCATAAGGTATGTCTGCAAGAAGTTCAGGACACATATACTTGGGAGTGCCTACAATCTACAGAAATAACAAGCTGTATTAGTCAACTGTCAGCATTTCGCAGGAAAGTTCAGATAAACAAATGATCCTCTTTGTTATGCCACCAATGGCAGAACTAGCAATACATAGGAGCTTGGCACAATCGGACCAGATCGATAATTGAACCATTACCGTGGATGCAAGATCCTCCTTGTTCAACAATTTTGCAAGTCCAAAGTCACCTGGACATGTACTGTGAGATAATACAGTTTCTGTGCAATTGAAACAAATAAAATGTTAAAGAGTTCTGTGTATTTGCATCCTGACCTAGCTGGATGTTGCCATCTTTCGTAAGGAATATGTTAGAGCACTGGCATTGGAGAGTGGATTCATATCAGAATGATGTTATGAACAAGTTTTTTCAAATGAAAATTGCTACTGAAACATACTTTTAAATCTCTGTGAAGGACACGATTGGAGTGGAGGTAGTCCACAGCAAGCAACAACTGTGTCAGCCATTTGCAGAGTTTCTGGAGTAGAGTTGGAAAATAATTTGCATTAGATGCAAAACTAACATGAGAAAGAAAATTGTCACCAAGGACTTTAGTTTCTTGTAGATATTCCACATGTTCTTTACCTCTTCAGGAAGATACGTCCCTCTAGCTTTCTTTATCATCTGAGCCCTGTAGCAACAGTATCAGGTTAAGCATAGAAGGTAAGGATATAGGTTTCCATGATTAGGAAATTCACAAAATTGAGTCTGGTTCAAGCATTGAATAAAAAATCAACATGCATGGCAAGGCAGTAGCTACTACTGCATGGATCTGTGTCGTCCACACTGTGCGCAGATGGTGGGGATCTGTGCAACCACGCAGTCGCAACCCCACCACGCAAAACCCTATTGGCAACGTGTGTTTTAGTACGCACTTTGAAATATCTAGGATCTTGCATGCCAATTCAAGATTGAACTCAAATTTCTATACTATAGTAACTTACATGTCTCCTCCCGCACAGTAACTTGTCACGATGCATACATAGGATTCCTGTAAAACATAGGCAGAGAGTGATGATACTATTTTTGGTACTTGGGAGAGATGATTTGCTCAATAAATTTTCCTTCTTCTGTTTCCCCCTCAATTGTGAGGTAAAACCAGTGTAAACAATAGCAGATTGCTAAAGGGGTACCTTTTCCACCCATGAATCTTTGTACTCCACGATATAGGGATTATTCAGCTTCGATATCAAATTCATCTGCATCATATACCATCAGTAACCAAGTTATATTCCTCAGTGCAATGCATGAAAAGATAGCAGAGTTGAATAAATGGTGAATTGAGCAGTTTTCAGGAGGCTGATGGTAACCTCTTGATATGCTGTTTGCTTGAATTTTTCTGTTTGTTTAGCCAAACGAATCTTCTTCAATACATACCTACAGAATACAGGTAGATTTCATTTAACAGTGTACTGTAACCAAACATAGTTAATGAAGGAAATGGATTATGGATCCATGTCACCCATGACGGGTCAACAGGGATCATGATCTCATGTAATGGAAAAGGGGGGAGGGAAGTTATCTTCAACACAAACTGAACATTAGAGTTACATTTGGTTAGTGTTCCAATATAGAAAACACATATACAAAAGGGATAAAAATATATTTAATCGGAGGAACAAAGATAGATAAATAAAATAAATTATATTTCTTTGTCCCCACTATTTTTTTTTTCTCGAGATGGTAACTAAATACTATTTACATAATTCAAAGGATTCCGAGAATTCGATAACTTGAGAAGAAGAGAGAGGATAAAAGTGTTTGTAAACTTTTCTAAGGAATTTGGCATTCAAGAAGGAAAACCAAAAACTCCTCCATACTCTGAAAAGTATCGGACGCTGCAATTCAAATACATTCAGTATGTGAATATTGATTATGATTCATGTTTAGATAATATGTGTTCATGCTTAGACTAATGATTGAATTTGCATGAGACATTTCACATGAAAATAGATTTTGATCCACATATTAGTTTTTCCAACAATAATTTTCTGACAGTAAATCTTCCAAGATAACTTGGCTAAGCTGGATCATATGTCATGTCAGATTTCTGAAAACAGCTTTATACGGCAAAAGCATATTTATTCTGTAACAATTAGAGCAGGAGGAAATACATGAAATATGTGGGCCTAATCACACTTAATAAACAGGTGACTGATCCTTTCAATTATCTCTCAAAGGGCAGAGCTAAGAACTTTATTTGGCATTAACTAACCCTCGCAAGGCATCCACAGTAACATCCAGCTCTTCAGTTTTCACAGAAAAGCTGCATGATATTAAGTAAACAATGATCAATTTTAGTCCCTTGTATCCTTCCCAAGTATCTTCTTCTTCTCTCCTTTTTATTTCTGTTTCTTAGTGGAGCAAGACATGACTCAAATTGAGCCCATCAGGCTACCCCTTTCCTGAACTTGCAGGGGAGAGTTCTCTTCTACTGACCCCTCTTTTTGAAGCGCGAACAGAAACAAACATGATACCTGAGGAAATTTAACTGCAAGGAAGATTTGGCAGAGAAACTCCATACCTTTTATTCTCAAATTTATGAAGAACAAGAAATGCAGCTCCAAAAATTCCTCTTCCAATTTGCTCTATAACTCCATAATCATCCATCTTTGATACCATTTCTTTGTTCTTAGTCTCCATGACTAACTTCAATGCTGAGCAAAGTAACACAACTTTAAGCTATATATCATCCACTAGCCTCTCCAGCCTGTGCACCTCATTGACTGCTACATGTCAAGCAAGCCAGAACATTAAATGGCTACAAGCACCATTAAACTGAATTCAAGACCACAACAGAAACATTAACTGTTTGCAGAGGACAATGTCACGGTATAAGCTGTGTGGTTCAGAGATCACAAACAGGAATCATGCTACAACCATGAAGACAGTGTGCTATAAATTCTGCATTTACACCACACAGAACTGCTCAAGAATTACCCCATAAAGAGTTAAAAAAAAAAACCCTTCTAAACAGAATCCTGACTTGTCATCTGAGCTCAAGAAAAATGTGTAAGGAAAGAAACTGAACACGTTGAATGTTAATTTTAAATTCAAAAGGAGGACCAAATTTGAGGCAAAAGTTTAGTTTCCTACCGTGACAGGTATGCCAACCACAGTTTTGAAATAGAAAAGAAAGCATAGCCTTACTTGCATTTTGGGACTCCCAGCATATCATTACTGCCATGAGTGGTTGGTGGGTCACTATCCTCTTAACTAAAGGTTCATTCTATAAATCAAACATCTTTTGACAAACTTAAAAATGTGTCTGAGTACATAGATAGCCTCAACAGATTTTTATATCACTTTTATGCATAATTATTAAACTTAGCTTGTCCAATCTGGCCATGCCCAACAGGCAAGTTTGGGACTTGACTGATCCGCACCGTGATTGAGGTTAGGTGTTCAAAAAAAATTAACTCAGACCTGATCTAGTTAACTTGACGAGTTAATATTCGACGCGATGAAAATCTAATAAAAAATTAAATTGTTTTTATAATTTTTTAAAAAAACAATATCATTTTAACTTTAAAAAATTAAAATAAAATTGTCTTGATTGACTCGAGTTAATCTGTCCATTCCATATCTCGAATCGAGTTTAATTATTGTAATTTTATATCTTAATATATTTTCAAGTAACCCTTTTCTTCCGCATTTGATAATGGATACCTTTCAAATCATACTTTTTTTTCTTAAAAATGAAATTTGTTTTGTAAGAAATGTTATCATAAGTACTCTACCGGAAGTTCTAATTGAGGAATCAAGATGGACACAAAAATTTGTTGGAGGATAAAATTGTTACTGATCCAAAATTTAGGGGGCATTTTGTTGGTTTGTCCAACTTTTCTCTTCTTATCTGGGCTACAACAGGATGCCTTGGCTGTTGTTTTTCTTCCCTCCATGGCTGCATTATCTACACTGTTTTGGAGCTTTTAATGGGCTGAAAAACCTCTCTTGTACCCATGCATTTTGACATCAATTCAATCTTGTTAATTCTTCATCCATGTGGTAGGGCCATAGCTTTTTGTACCCATGCTTGGATTCACACGCCACACCTCCAGGAATTCTTCCCATTAAGAAGGATATGAATGAATGGTCAATCAAGCAGCTGATATATAAAAAAAATGGACTTTGAATTTTGAGTTTTTATAATAATTTCTTGGTGTATGCTATCAGTGTAAGTTCATTTTAATCATTCTTCAATTAACCTGATTCGGTATCCATAGTTATAAAGTTTGGTTCAGGAGTAGCACGGGTCAACTTATAATTAATTTTTTAAAAAAAATTAAAAAAATAGGATTATAGAAGGTTAAATTTTTATATTTTTTATAAAATTTAGTTTAATTTAAGTTTAAAATTGACGGATGAGTTTCATAATTAAGATTTTAATAGTAATAAAACAAGTAGCATTGAACTGGGATTAAAAAGAAACCTTTTGTGATATTATTTGTTTGCTGAAAAGGGTTTAATTATTCTCCTGATTTATTTATATTTGACTACATTGTAAATATATGGTCAGGGTTCACTTTCAGTTAAAAAAAAGAAGCTTTAGGTGGAAGAAAGTGTTTTCCAATTTTCATGGAAGATAAAAACTATTAACTGTATCTTTGCTAATTTTATTTATTTATTTACAGATCGGGTGGTGTCTAGAACTAAAGAATTCATAGAAAAAAACATTTTCACTGTCTATGTCAACAGCGTCAGCTTGGTAATAATGTCAAGGAAAAAAAAAAACAAATTGTACATATGAGATTTTTTTTTTGTTTTTATTCGAGTATATCCTTTTAAAGTATTAGATTAGTTTTATTTGGAGTTCGTGGTTGTCCCTTTTAATAAATGTGTTTTTTGGGGATTGAACTTATATTCTCATTCTTGTAGAAATATAACAATACATTAACCGCTAGACCAACACTTCATTGATATACATGAGATGATTAAGCAAAATCATTTTTCATGATAATAAAAATATGTGTAATCATCTAGTAGGTAATCTAGTGGTAAGAACTTGGGACTAAGTTGTTTGCTTCCCCTGTGGTTTCAGGTTCGAACCCTGTGGTTGCTAATATGATGGCCACTGGAGACTTACATGGTTGTTAACTTTAAAGCTTGTGGGATTAATAAAGATGCATGTAAGCTGACCCGGACATCTATGTTAATAATAATAAAAAAAAATGTGCGGCTAAGAATTGAGAGCACGACATTAATAGAAAATCATAGAGGTGAAACTAGCATGTGCATGATTGACTTAAAAAATTAGTCAATTATTATTTTTTATAAAAAATAACATTATTTTATTTTTTTTAAATTTTTTTACGTTAATCTAGCTTAATTTATCCAAAGTCATTAAAAATTTAGTCAGATAAATTAAGTTTTAGCTTTGATCTACTTCCATTAAAAACTCCATAAGTCATACTAGATTTAACAACTATTTAGCGAAAAAGAAAGGAAGAGAAGCATGAAAAACCATAGATTAAGACAACGGGAAAGGAAATACCTTAGGATCTCTCACACGCACACCTAACACCCATTGCCCCCAATAATTAGATTTTATGATTAAAATAATTTTAATCATGGTTTTAAAAAAATATGTGTATTGGTTAAAATTGTTATTAGATAGATTTTTATATGTAAAATAAAAAAAATCAAGTTTTCATGAATAAGAAATAAATTATTTTAACCTCTACAAAACCAAAATTTTAAAATACAATTATATATATATATAAAATCTAGTATAAGAAATAGAAATTATTTAACTAATCAAAAGCTTTTTCTGTATAATTAAATAAAAGAACTATGGTAAATCCAAACATTGTCGGCAATGGAGTTAAGAAGCAGCCTAGTTTACTCTTTGATAAAGCATAATTTTGGCCGTGACAAGAGGCCCGCGTGCGCCTCAAACATCCGCCGCCGTGCACTGCTTTGGAAGCCAACAATAAAAGGCACTCATAAGTAGGAAAAATCTCTTGCCTTCGAAAATCAACTTTACTTGTGTGGTCTTGTGGTAAAGTGTTGCTGGTCCAACTTTGCTTGTGTTTATCCTCCCGCTTTTAGTATTTATCCCAAAAAAAAAAAGAAATTAAACATTAAAAAAATAGCATAAATTAAAAAAAATGGATAAAGTTTTTCCATTAGAGTGATAGCTTTAAAATATTGTCTTCGACCCAATTGTGGAAGGTTGAGAGTAAAGAATCATCGAGAACACATTCTAATAATTAAAAATTCATATCTAAGATGGTGAAAGGAGCATGATTTAGACATATGAAAGAGTTAATTTAGTCAAAATTCAATAAGTTTTGCAATATTTATTTTTTCAAAATAAATAATAATAATAATCATAAGGTCAATGAATATATCAAGCTAACTTGTTATGGTTACGTACATGTTATTATTGACCCATTCACCCTTTCATGCCCATTACCAACTATCAATTAATATTGCATAAACATTCACCTAATTTTCCGTGATAAAATTATTAAATCAGACTTAACAAATAACCTAGATAACATGTTGAGTGGATTAACCGAGGTTATTTCGTTGTTTTAATTTTCTTAATATTTTCTTAATTTTTTTAAAGTTAAAATAATGTTGTTTTGAAAAAGAATATATTTTTAAAATCAACTTAGATTTTGATTTGGTCAATAAATCAAGGGTTCACCTGTTGAATCACTCGAGTTTGATTGAATCAACTTCCATCTAATTATTTGAAAACTAACCGAAACCAAGTCTTGAGTTAACCAGATCCTAGATCAACTTCTTAAACTGGACCAAGTTTAATAGTATTAATTTATAGAATATCACATATATGGAAACATTATCAATCAATAAAAGTAAATACATAAATCTTGAAACCTAATTTTGGATAAGTAAATTGATAATAACTGTATGAATTAATTATTTTAAATTTTAATTAAATCTTTTTATAGTTAATGCACCAATCCCAATATGAATATGAGTCCAGTAATGGCATAAAAAGTATCTTCAAAAAATGGCAAAGCTGGTGATTTTTTGCCATGGGAATATGGAATGTCACATTATGGATGGATTAGGTGACACAACAGCAACGACATGTCATTTTCAAGCATGTCATGTCGTCTGAGCATCCAAGGTGGCACGTCAGCACATTCCTGCCCTGTATAGCAACAGGCAGGTGGAGTTAACATGTCTCGTTTCTAAAATGGCAAAAGCCGTTAACTAGCAAGCATCATGAGGAGAAAAAAGGAAATCTAAAAAGGTACACGCGCATCCAGTAGAATGCCAACACGTATACCCCCATCAATAAAGATGGCTCGGTTGGCTGGCAGAAAGAGAAATCTTTTTATTTATTTATTTGTTTTTGGTATTTTAAAGGGTAAATTACATTGTAGTCCTTATATATTTATAATTATTTCATGTCAATCTATATAGTTTATAATATTTCTTTTTTAGAAAGTTTCTACGAATCCGGCATCATGGATGGCTAAAAAAGAAAATTATTGAAGTCTCCTTATTTCAAACCTTCTTTATCTCTTATTTATTTATTAGATAACTTTCATATCTTTTATAATATTCAGAAAAAAATAGAAATTATTTAATATGATAGATATACACACATGTAATATTTTTTTTTATCTAAATATTTTATAAGTTAGTATCAATTCTAATTTTCATCGTGGAGGAATTTAATAGAAAAATATATTTTCACACCACATGAGATTATATTTTTTTAATTAATGGGGTCTTTGATATTATTTTAATTTCAAATGATTATTTATTTTAAAAAAACTCCAAAAACTTCAAAAATCTCTTCATAATTAAATGCTATTTGCTATTTAATTCAAGACCATGCTGAATTTTTGAAAGCATTTAATGTGAGAGTTATAATATATTTCATGAATGAATTGATACAAATGTTATATAAATTAAATATTTGTTGAGATAAATATAGTTATTGTAATTAGTGTGGAATCCAAAGAGATTTATTAAGATATAATATGAGACAAGGTCATTAACTTAGTTTCCTTTTGTTTTTTTTTTTTTTCTCTATTTCCATTTCCAATATATTTTTACTTCTTATGATTTCTTTCTTTAAAATATAGTAATTACTCATAATATGGGATTGAAAATAAAACAATCTCAAACTATATAAATCAAAGTGAAATAATTATATGATTCTTTAGGGACTGAAATATAGTTTTACCCTTTCAAAAATCAAAGAGAAATTATTGAGTAGGAGACCATCAAAATTATAAAAATAAAAAGAAAATCTCAAAAGAGGAAGAGAAAACTCAAACAAAAAACTCTCTGTCTGTCTCTCTCCCCCTCCTCTCTGACTGGCTTGTCTCTCTCTCTCCCCCCCCCTCTCTCTTCTGGGTGATCTGGTCCATTTCTTACAAGGTTATGATTTTTTTCTCTGTTTTTAGTGTTTTAATGGGTTTCTTGCCTTTTTATTTATTTATTTATTTGTTTGTTTGGTTTCATTTGATAAAAGCAGGGATTTTTTATGCAGTTTTGAGCTAAGATCGGCTCAAAAGGAACCATTAATTGTTTAACCAGGTTAGTCTCTATACCTGATATGCATACATCATGCACGTGAGGTGTTTATGAGCATGTATATGCATATATTTGTTGCTGGTACCTTTTGAATTTTTTTATTTTTTTTTACAATTGTAGGATTATGGACATGAGTGTTTTTATGGGTTCTGGTTTGGTTTTGGCATGATGAAGGAAAAAGATAAAAAATTTAAGGACTTTGTCAGGTTTTAATGTTCAAAAGGGAAAACAAGGAGATGTTATTGGGGGGAGGGGGTCTGGGGTTGTGCTTTTGGTTTCTAGTTTTGCTATTTTGGTCTGGTTTTCTGTTTTTAGTTATGGTTGATACTATTGGTGTGGTTGAGGATTTGTTTAAAGAACATGAATGTTAAGGTCTTTGTTGCTGTTTCGTCGCTTGTGATATGTATGTTGTTGACTTTTGATGGTTTTTGTTATTCAATTTTACTATGTCTACTTATGTAATGAAATGTTTTGAGATTCATTTCCAGTTGGTAGAGTTGTCTTCAGTTCAAACCTCAAAACTGGTTTTGTGTGCATATAGAGGTAAACATGAAAGAATGTGAAGAAGATTGGTATAATCTATCTCTAGAAAGATACTTTCAGGCATGAGTGTGAGACAAAATAAATTATTTTTTTGTGTGCATATAGAGGTAAACATGAAAGAATGAGTTTACTTCCTTATAATGATTGTGATTTGTGAAATCAGGCTAAACATAGAATCACCATGAAGCTATATCTATGAGCTTGATTTACCTCAATAAGATTCATTCTTAATTGGGATAGAAACATAGATCCCTTTTCTCTTTCTTCAATTCCACCATCCTTATACACGGTACTCTGATCATCAGGCATCTTGTTCTTCTTTAGTATCTTCTAGAATGGTTTGTTCAACAACACCAATTACAATTCCACCTCCCCCAAATACTCAAACTTTTAATTGTATTTCACATCCTGTGGTCTTCTTTAGAAATATCTTTATATATGCTGTCCAAATCCCACTTGTATAGCTAACATTTTTGTCTCCTCTCATGGGCTGGTTAGATTACAAGATGTCTTCAGTAAACTCCTTGCTAAACTGCCTTCTCCACCATTACATGATCTTGTCTGCCATGACAAGATGTTCTGATCTTCATTCTAGATAAACCAAAATTGACTTGTATCTCAGCTTGTAAGGTCTTAATATCCTCTGGAATGTTCCCTTCTTTTTATCTAGCTCTTTGAACATTGAAGTATATAGCTCTCCCTGTGTGACTATCTTTCTGAATTGAAAGATGTAGCTCTATGTCGATACCACATGAATTGTGAGACCTTGTAGATATTACAATGATCATCTAAGGTTAGCACTTGCTTCATAATTTCTTGTTTCCTGATTCTTTTTCCATCATATTAAATGACTTAGTTCCCTTGATGTTTCTATACCTACTTGTATCCTCAAATTTTCCAATCCTTTCTTATGTCCTCAACTTTTCCTTACCTTGCTTATGCTGCCTTATTCTTTCTTTCTCCTCTCCTATTGTCTTCCAAGCCTCATCATATAAATCTTGTGTGTTTCCTCATTACCACATTAAAGCAGCTTAATATACCTAACTGTGCAAGTTAAAACCTGCCTAAGGTTCACAGAAGTCACATGGTTCCTCGTCTTTTGCTCTCAAGAATCCTGGTTTTTTGGAAGGGGGTGGGTGGTTATACATGAAACTCTTGTTTTCAAGGAATCTAAAGGCATACTGAGAAGGAATGATTCAAATTATGAAATGTCAAATTTGCCCCTGTCTATGTGCATGTTATTTGGTATTGCTCAGCTGATGCTACTTAATATCCATCAAAAGCTTAAAGGTTCACTTTTTTTTTTGGAACTCTTTTGAAATTTTGTTTTGGGTGTACTCAACTTTTTTTTTTTGAAATTACTGTCAGAGCTTTTGTTCTGGCAAGAGAGGTTATAATACATTTGACTGGGCACATTGTTGTATGGATAACTTTTCTTTTGCATTTACCTGGTGCTTGAATATGCATTCTTAACCACTGTTATGATAAATTGAAATCCTTTTTTAATATTCATCTTCTCTTGCTTATATTGATATTCTGGTGCGATGCAGGAGAAGCAAAAAATGGACCGTGACGAGACAGGATGCCAAGCTCCTCCAGAACGTCCTATTTTGTGCATTAACAATTGTGGCTTCTTTGGAAGTGCAGCTACTATGAACATGTGTTCAAAGTGCCACAAGGATATGCTGTTAAAACAGGAGCAGACTAAGCTTGCTGCATCATCAATTGGAAGTATTGTGAATGGATCGGCAAGCAGCAATGTGAATGAACCTGTTATTGCTGACACCATTAATGTCCAAATCAATGCAGTGGAGCCTAAGACCATCACTGTGCAGCCATCCTGTGCTTCAGTTTCAGGGGAGAGAGTTGAGGCAAAGCCGAAGGAGGGGCCAAGCCGGTGCACCTCTTGCAAGAAAAGAGTTGGTTTAACAGGGTTTAAGTGTCGATGTGGTGACCTCTTTTGTGCATCTCATCGCTACTCAGACAAACATGACTGCCCATTTGATTACCGTACTGCTGCCCGTGAAGCAATAGCAAAAGCCAATCCTGTTGTCAAGGCAGAGAAGCTTGATAAAATCTGAAGATCTGATGGGATGAAGTTTCATGTTCTGAAATATGATGCACATTTTATCTTTGGGGCTTCTGAGTTGGCCGAGTGTCGTATCAGGCGCCCTTTTTTAATTGTCGTCTATGGGGAGAAGCAAGGCAGTTTAGGACATCTCTGCAGTATGAAAACTCCATATCTTATGATTGCCGAGAGTTTGTATGTTGGCCCCAATGTTTTAAGTCTTAATCTATGCTCTGGTTTGAAGGACTTTGTCATGGTCAAGTTTGTAATGTGTCATCCTGTTTCATATGGCATTTCTCTCTAGCAGTATCATAAAACATCCATGGACGCTCGTGTGTACCTTTGTAAATTTTAATTATGGCTTTCGTGGCATTACTAGCGTTCCTGAATCCCATTTATGGTGTGGCTGCTACTGGTATCTAATTTCAGATTTGCAGATGCTGTACCTAAATTTTATTACATCATCTTCTTTGGAGGTTGGTTATCTTCATGGGCAATGATATGCCAATATGAGAAAGGTTATCAAGCCATAAAGACGGCATTTCTTAATGGGGGCTGTGTTTCCTTCAATACTCGACGGGTCTTGTTAGTAATTGGTACTTGTTGAATATAAAATTAGTTTAGATTAACTAGGTTTTATAGGTCAGTATTTTATTTAATTTAATTAGAAACTCGAATTAGATCAAAATCTGTGTTCTAAATTTCTTGAGCTAACCTTCTGGACATACCAAGTTTAACCACTTTGAAAAAGAGGGGTGGATTTTTGAATGAGTGGATCCCATTATTTTACGAAGAATATTTGGAAAAGATTAACATTATCCTACTAGATTTGTATGTTACTTCGTTATCAAGTGGACCAACTTCTGCACAGGTCCCAGGAATGGAGGAGAAAGATTCTATAGCAGCAGGATGCAGGTTGCTCAAGCATTGAGTTTAATACTTCAGTAAGAATAGCATGCTCTGGTTTGCGCACTGAAATGATCTCAAAGACAAGCTACGGCCATTTTGTTTTTCCACCAAAAGCGTGATTGCAGAAGTGAACAAGAACTCGAAGCTTTTGGACATAATTTAGCTAAATTAACTCCACAGTGGAAGAGAGAATCCATATTCTATTAGATCCAACCTCATTGATATTGATATTAAAAGCTGCAGAACATCACGAGTGTTGCAAGGAGAAGATCCGCGGGGAGATTTCTACTTGAAGACCAATTCTTTAGGAATAAAATTCTGTTTTTATTCTCTTGGTTTTGTATTAGAAGTCTGCTATGTAATCAGCAGATTTGATTGTTTTTCTGTCAGACAAAAACTAAATAGAGAGTTATGCAATGAATAAATAATCTTCCACACAACTTGTTTTCTTTTCCTTACGTTTGTTCAGCACCATCTGTTCATTGTCATCAATATATATATATATTACTGTTTTATCTTTTATTATATAATAAATAATATTTGGATAACGGATACCCGAGATCCGATGATGAATAATGTATTAATATCTAAGTTTTTAACATGAAAGATAATGATTACGATATAGATAAACCCGATCTGGCTTAATTTAACTGCAAAATTTGCACATGGATCCATGAAGCACCGTAATTATTTTCTACTCTAAGAAGGTCTTGGTATTTTCTAGTCTAAAAGGCTTCATAGCCTGAAGGGCTGACGATAGTGAAATCGTAACCAGGAGACCAGATCACATGACAGAGCCCCTAGGTTCAGCTTCAAGATGCTTGCACATTCTCTCCATAACCTTTCAACCTTTGGCACTGTTCTGCATGAACTTTTCGGAATATTTTTGCTTCACCTTCTCTGCCATTGATGCCAGTGCTGATAAGTGATAATGGTTTAATCCGTATGCTAGTCTCCTGTTGGCATACTGTCCACTAATTTGGATTATCCGGGTGAGGATCATAGGGATCTTCTGGAGAACTTCTGGAGACTGATGTTGCGAGTGGTAAGTTGCATTGACTTAGTTCGGGCATTAACATGTGTCGATTCAACACCATGTCCCAAAAGCATGTAATGGCCCGAGTCGTGTAGAGTTTCACAGATTCAGGATCCAGCTTATGATTTAAAGTATCAACATCAAGGATGTGGGATAAAGTATGCTTGTTCTCTGGGTCTGATGAAAACTCAAAAAGAGAAAGGTTTAAGAAATTCTGGAAAGTGCTTGATATTTTCTTCTTGTTTAATTCTTGATTGAATATTTATGTAGTCTTATATCCTATTCTACTTGCTAAAAAATAAATAATAAAAATTGTAACAAATTAGAACTCAGAACTCAAGTCAGGAATTCTGATCCTGTCAACTTCTGTTTCTAACTTTAAATTGGACTTGCTGTCACCTGGAAATCCTTAGTTATCATCAAACCCTACTCCTTCAAGACGATCCTTGTCCCCATGGTCGACTTCTGAGAAGTATAGATTCATCAACCTTGAACTTTTTTCTTGAAAGAGGTTTTCATTTTCCTTTTTCTTTTGGTTTCCATGCGAACTGAAAGCCTTTCTAGCAATTCTTGGCATTCATCTGTCGCGACCAACACACTCAAATTGGATCTACCCTTCCGGCAGCCAACGACTATTGTTGAACCATCCACCTTGATAGGATCTGACATGGCTTTGCTTTTTTGTATGAGTATTACACAACAACTCATCTTTAGCTTTGATGTCTTCCTTCCTGTTCTCTGACATTTAGATAGGATAGTGGACAAGGCCATTGGCATTAGCCTTGGCAGCCAGTTGGTCCCCAGCATAGTGTAGGTCTTTTCACTGCCAGGAGCCCCTTAAGCAAAAACTGTAGCAGTATTGCCCCTAAAAATCCCGGGAATTAAAGGGTTCACTTCTTTGGTAGCACTGAGAAGCCTGGAAGAGGTGATGGCTCCTCTAAAAAAATGCAATGGATCAGACTGGACTACCTCTTGCATGGGAATACGCTTTTTCTTGCTTGTAGAATCAGACTTCATGGACACAAAATTTTCAGCAGCCTTTTTGGATTCTGTATCTTTCACTACATGTTTCTTGCTGGTGAACTCTCTATCCTAAAAGGCATGTTCACACTTCTCATCTGTAGATGATTACCGCTAGGCAATCCTCCTGTCTCATCTTCCAAGAAAGACCTTGTCGTTTGTGTTTTTGGTAATGAGATGGAAGATGTTTTCAATTGAAAATATTTTTTTTAGTTTTTGACATTAATTGATGCATTTTCTGGAAAAAAATAATTTAGAAAACAGGTTCAATCATAAAAATAAACACTCCCTTAGTTTGAATAGAACTAGCTAGCTTTTTTCGGCTGGCTTCTTGTCTGTCTTAATTAGCACAGTGCCATCACCAAAAAACTAAAGCTTTTCCATGGTAGTAGGATGCATAGCTACCACAGAGTTATCATCTTTGATGGCTTGTCAACAACAAGATGATTGGGAGACTTTTCAGGTCTGTCTTCTTCCACCGATCCTGATTTTGTGGATCAGAGCTTTTTGTTACCCTGATTTAAAAGCTTCATAAGCATCTCCTTCATGCGATTCATTCTTTGTTCGCTTGAAAACCTACTTGCAAATCCAATCCGAGAGTTTAGATGTGGGCTTCAATTCGCTTCTTATGGGATGCCACGCTTGGTTCTATCAATGAAAGCACGAGAAAGATGGGTTTAGAAAAGTTTCTGAAAGATGTTTAATATTTTATTTCTTGCTTTTTTTTTTCTTTCTTGATTCTTAGAATTAGTGTTCATACACCTTTGACTAATTCATGTAGACTAACTCAGGAATTAAAGCCTGGCTGGCTGAGTGGCAGACTTTAGGGGTGTTTCTTCCGCTCAGGATGCCTCTTATTTCTGGGTTTCTCTTCTCCTCCTACTTGTATGATTGTTCTTCTTTCTTCCAGTTCAATTTCAGCTGGAAACGCCCTCTGGTTGCCCTGTTTACCAGCACCTTCTGAATGCCCTGTTCCCAGCAGCTCTTCTACCCTGTTTCCGGCCAACCCAAATCAATAATTTTTATTAAAAAGCTATATTTTTGTTTCTTTATTTTATTTTTTTATCTACTCAACTAAATCATTAAAAACTCAACTAAATCAATTATGTTTATTAAATTAATATCTTATTTAATTCAATTAAAAATCAACCTTAGACTTCGAGTTCTAAATTTCCAAGATCAACGCAAAATTTAATTCTAACTTCTCTTTGCTCATCAAGAACAAAGCATAATTAAGATACAGCTTGTTTACCAGGATAATGATTAACCAAAAGATCAAAGAATGCAATGAAGGAGATCATCAGAACGATGAATATCTCTTCAACAAGAATTGCTTACAAACGTGAATCACTGCTCACGATGTTTAATCATATTGGCTTACACAAACAAGAAATCCACGAAAGCAACAGTGATGGTTCTTTCCAACGCAATAATTAATTCGTCCGAAGCACTTGCAGTAGCTGATGGAATTAATTGAAACGATTACTGGGTACTACCATGCCATGGATGTAACTAACAACAAATCATCAAAACAAAAGGGAAAATGAGCTATTTCTTTTATCCCTTGTCAATTCCGTTCCGTTTCGTTCGGAATGACCAAAACATTTCATACCAATTCAAAAAACGGAACAAAACGAAACAAATTTCATCTCATTTTAAATCTTGGTTCGTTCCGGATTTTTTGGCTAAATTCTGCCCGGAACGTTCCGGTTTCATTCCACATGTTCCGTTCCGCTCTTGAAAAGCCATTGAATCAAATTGAACCTTGTTCAATTTCATTAATTAAACCACCCAATTATAAAAAAAACTCTTTTTCATTACTATTTTCAATAACAATGATATTGATAATAATATTGAAAATTATTATTACTATTTTCATTAAAAATGATATTAATTTTTTAAAATTAGATTTATCACTAATATATATGGTTTATATTCATGTTATTTTTTTTTCATGTTTATACTTTGTAGGAATTTGAGCAAAACAAGGGATGCTTTAGATTCCATTAGTCTTGATAACATTGACCTAACTTTATATTTAAAATATTTGTGTTAAAACATTTTATTTTCATAATATTTTGATATTTTGTTTAAGTTGAATTACTTTAAGTTAAAAACCTATTTAATTTTGACTATTTAAGAATATTTTAAATTTTAAAATTATATTTGTTTTGCATTGTGTCTGTATTGTATAATTTATAATTAATTTATCTTGAATTTGAATTATATTTGTTGAATATATATATATATATATATGAACAGTACAACCCAAGGAGTAATATCCCACATTGTTGATAATTAAAGATATATATAAACAAACTACAGCAACCATTGAACCGGAAGACTCATAGATATGGTAAGAATTTAAGGTGGATATTTAGCACAGTACAAAATTTGGGTCACATTTATTAGACCCATAAACAACTGACATGGAAAGTATAAACCCTATAAATCTTATTTAGGGTCAAGTCAGTTCATCTTCTCCGGTTAAAACCGTAGCTACATTTCCTAAAAAAGAGCAGTTATACCATTAACAAAATTAAAAGAAAGCTTTCAACTTATCAAAGAAGGCCCTAGCTAGCTAGCTACGTGCCTCTTTAGGGTTTTTCTTTAAAAATCAACTCCTAGGGCTTTATGAAACATAAAGAAAGCATAGTAAATATGTAGTCCCCATCATGCATGCATGCATGCATGGTCCTTTTACCTCCATGTATCTCTTGATCATAGACATTTTTGGTTCCATTTCCAAGATCTGATGATCACTCATTCCACATAGTGAAAACACCTGGATTGGATCCCTGGACTGAGTCCCCAGACCAGCTTCCATAGCCACTAGAAGGCATATCATAATCAACTTTGACAAGTGCAAGTTCCTCGGCTGATCCTACTGCATTAGACCCTGTTGAATTGGAAGCCATTCCCAGCCCATTTCCCAGATAACCTCCAGTACTATAGCTCCCACTAGAACTTCCATTATTCTCCATTACAGATGATGAAGAACCCATGTTCCACAATCCATGAAGTAAAGCTGGATTGTTTTGGATATAACTATTGTAATATTGAGGGTTTTGGTTTGATTGGTTATGCAGGAAATTAGACCCTGTAGATTGCTGGTGCAAATGAAGCTGTGTTTGAAGGAAATTTTGGTGGAATGATGAGGAATCCTGAGTGTACTGAGAAATGTCTTGATTTTGTAGAGTAAGTAAAGGTTGAGGTTGCTCAAATGGTGTCTGCATTAGAGGGTAAGCTTGTAGCCTGCTAGAGCTTGAAGTTGATCCATATGGAAAACTTGAGCCAAGAGCAATCATTTCTTCTCTTTTTCGTGATGATTCAATTGCTTGAGCCTCCTTTAGCCGTTTGGCTGCCCCTCCTCCAATTGGCAAAGTATTGCTTTCAAGAATGCTCTTCACATCATATCGATTCATGTCAAAGTTAGTCACTGCATTAAGCCCTCTAAACTTTATTGCTGCTATGTCATAAGCTTCTGCAGCCTCCTCCTCAGTGCCTGCATATCAAATTAAAATCATGATTTGTTTCACTTCTTTATTTAGTAAAAAAAATGTTTGAAAAAAAATTCTTATTGCAAAAGTTACTAAAAAAATTATAGTAAATTTACCATAAGAAGTAGAAAGTAAAGAATGTTGTGCATGGAGAGCAAAATAACTTACTAAAAGTTCCCAAGTAGAGATCTTTGTTTCCTGCAACTCTGCCTATCCTTGCTTGCCATCTACCATGCTGGTGATGCCTAATCAATGATATTCATATGAGAGAGATCAGGATCGGAAAGAGGGAAGGGGGTACTGAAAGGGAGAGACAGATGTTAAATGCGGTACCTTGTAACTCCACGATACATGGATGCACCCCTAGAGAAGCCACTACTCTTCCTGTGATTAATTTATCAGCAAGTAAACAATTAATTATGTATAGTAATGCTGTTTCAAACTTTTAATCATACGCATAAGAACAATTTTTTGGTGTAAATGTAATCATTCTGGTGCAAATTTGCAGTGGCTAGTACCTTGCTTGGCAATTAGCTAAATTATAACTATTAATTTATATCCTAATTACCTTCTAATGGAGGCCACAAATTCTTGCCTGGTCATGTGCTTCATTTCCTCTATTTCTTTCTCGTAGTTGCTGATCTGCAAGAAGAAAATCAAGGAACAAGTCGGCATGCATTCATGATCTTGTCATGGTTTCAAACTATCAAAAACTTACTGGAAAATTGGTAGTGGTGGATGTTCCCCAGTACTTAAGTGCAGCAAGATCATAAGCCCTAGCTGCCTTTTCTTCTTTGTCATAGCCACCTGCCATTGACAATAATTAACAGAAGATAGGCTTAACGTACATATGTAAGAGTTCTCAACAAAAAATAATCAAAGAGAAGTGAACTTTACTCACCTAAATAGACTGCAATAAGAATGGAACCAAAGACAGACATCATGAAAATAAAGAGAGAAAGTTAGTAACATTGGAATTAGGATACAAGTAAAAATTTATAAACCCTAGCTAGAAGGTCGATATTGAATGTTGTGTACCCTGTCTTCCTTTCCTAGATTGACCTTCTCTTCTGCAACTATTATCCCATAAATGAGCTTCATACCTTCCTGTCCATCGATGCCTAAATATATATGTGCAGAACAACCCAATTCAAAATCCAAAACTATGAGCACAAGATTGAAAGAAAAGAGAAACAAATAAGAAAAAATCATTTTAGGACTATGATTATGTCCACCTTGTTACACCACGATATATGGATGTTCTTTGCCCAAATGTATCCAAAGTTCTTCTTGGTGCAGCAGCTTCAACAGTATTAGTGCTATTATCCCCACTGGGTTCACATGTAGAACCTTTACCACTAGCACTGCCCATAGACAATGTTAATGACTGCAAATTGCTAGCATTTTCTTGAAACTCAAAGGTATTAGTGGCGCCTACAACAGCATTTTGGACTGGTACTAGACTATTGTTTGAAAAGAGATAGTCAGATTCATTAGCTTGAATTTCATTGAAGGCTACAAGATCTGATTGATTCTCAGATTTGCTCACACCAAGAAAGTCTGCAACCTTTGGCACTTCATTGTTGCCTTGATGAGTGTTAAGAAGACTCCACTCTAAAAGGAAGCAAACAGAGAAAAAGTGAATAGGGAATTCTATATTTATAATTATCCCAGAAGAAAAAAAAGGAAGAAATTATAAGAGATGTACCTTGAGTTTGAAATGGGTTTTCCATATTATCATTGACTAACCCTAGAGAGAATTGATGAGGGTGGGATGCATGTAGATGAGCAGGCAAGGAAGGATGAGTAGGAGAAAGAGGAAATGAAAGCCAGTTGTTAGAATTCATGGATCCCGTAATTCTTTGAAAATAATTTCAAAGGTTAAACTTGCTTGCACTTCAAAGATCAAAGGTTAAACCTCCTGCATGTAAGACATGATATAACATAAAGAAAGCTTCAAAAACAAAACTTTTGAGAAGAAAACAAAATAAAGACAGCGTGAGAGAAGACATCAAATCTATGTAGCAACATATATGTTTACCTATATAAGTAGCTAGGGTTTGCAATTGTGCTCTCTCTCACACTCACTCACTCTCTCTCTCTCTCTCTTAAGCTTTTGACCTAAAAGAAGGAAGTATTTTAGGGAACATGAGAGAAGAGAAGGGAGGAGGAGAGGCTGAAAAGAAAGAATTTTGAGAAAGATACAAAGTACTTAAAGTGCGAGAGTCTTTCTTACCTTCTCTCTCTGCATGTCTCTCTCTCTCTCTCAGAGACACACACAAACCAACCAAGTAGTTCCTTTCTCACCCCTTTTGCAATGGTCATTTTAAGCGGTCTGACTCTCAGCACCATTTTCCAACACTTCAAAACCAAGTCATTATCACACTATAATAATACAAAATCGATCTACAATTAGGACACGAGTGCCAAATTAAACTATCACTATAAGTTCTTTATTTTAATTTTCTTGGTTCTAAATATTAAAATATAAATTTGAGGTAGCTAGAGCTTCTTTGATCAGTCTTTGTATTGAGACAAACCCACAAATCCAACTGGAAAAATCCAATCAATACCACCCTCAACTCTTTATAAAAATTCTCTCTCACACCCACTTGGTTAATTTATTGGAACTCTCTTCCTCGTTCAATGCAATGTATGACTCCCCATAGCCCAGCATTCCCACACTATGCAAATCATCTCTCACTCTAAATATCGACCACTCTACGCAAAGTTACTTCCCTCTCTCTCTCTCTCTCTCTCATCTTCAAGAGACTATGATTATATATATGGGATGATCAAACCCATTAACCATATAAGATCTTACATCTCTCTCACAATTGGGTATCACCAAAAACCAAATTTGTGGATCCCCGAGTCCCTGCATGTGTTAAAGATGCATGTGTACGGACATGTAATATTTTAGGGTTAAAATCCGACATATTAAATATTAAAAGTACTTGAGAAAGGGGTAAGGGTTATCCTTAGTTCAAAATTTGGACCACTAAAAAAATAATTTGGTTCAAATGAAATTAAGAATTCTTTTTTTCTTTTTTTGAAGGATTTCGTTTTGGTTTCCCCGAGTAGAAATCTGTTGACCACCGAATTGATCTTCGTGCCCCGTCAAAAGATAGAATTTAAAGATTAAATTAAGTTCCTGTTCATGTCCTTTACACATTAAGAAAAATTGTATTATATGGTATGTGCTCAAAAGTTGTTCGTCTATGTGCCTTGTTTAGCATCAACTGAAGCCATGACTGATGATGATGATATCCATCGAACTATTGATGGTCAGTTAGGCAATATGTTATGTAGATGAAAATTCAAGGCCTATATATATATAGGAGTTATACAAAAACAATTGGATTCCAATTAATTTGTTTTTAATATATATATGGGTACTTTAATTTTTTCACTACCACAACCAACTTTTTATTTTTTTATGTTTTTAGACAAAAATACATAAATTGAGCTACAAATTCAATAGCTGAGTTGACTACATCACAAATATATTCATATCGTGGTTTCAAACTTAAAATTATGAGCATGAATGAGAGCAAACTAAAGTTCATGTTACAAGATTAGCATGTATGAACAAGCAAATTTACATGAGTTTCGTTATTAAACTTGATATGCCTTACTTCTAATAATCTAGTTCAAGTTTATTTAAACAAAAGTAAAAATTAAATCATTTAAATTCGATCGACTTAACTATTCAACTCATAACCCGAATCTGAAGTTTGGTCATGGGCCAAGTAGGGTTAGATTTAATAACTTTGGTTTCATTCATCTATTTTCACATGCATTTATAAATACATACAAAAGATCATTCATGCATATTTTATAATTACATCTATCACGTGTGTATTGTAAAATATTTAAAACTGAGAAATGTAAGAACTATTATAAATAAAAATAAAAAATGTAAGAACTAATTCTATTTTATTTTTTGAAGCTTCAAGATATGCACATGAAGTTAGGCTTACTCTTGGCCAGAAAAGTGTGAAAATTCCTTATACATCATTTACAAACTGTAACTTTTCATAGTTTCAGGGTTCGGATCATGATAATATTCTAGTAGACTGTAGTACTACTTTCTATGAACTAAATTAACCTATCATCCAAGTAATAATAAATAAGACAACGTTCTACAACATCAAGCTGTAAAGATCAGAGATCATCAAAAAAGAAAACAAAATCACCTGCCATTGTTGATGACACAGTTCCCCTCAAATTCTTGAGCATAAATATATAAGACTACGTTGACTGAATTGCACCACAATAAGGGAGCAGAACCCACGTCTCTCGCTTTCTCTCTTTCTTCTTCTCTAATTATCTCTTCAAGTTTTCTCAACCCTAAAGCCCTACAAAATATATAAACCAGATTGCATGTACCCTTCACCCAAATCTTGTAGAAAAACACAAAAATATAATTAACCCTTTGAGCCTTCTCTCCAAATACATCCAGCAACCATTTTAAAATACACAAAAATAAATAAATAAATGTTCTTTATTTATTATATATATACACACACACAAATGGTAATTTAATAGAAAAGAAAGAAGAAAAAACATTTACTTACATTCAAAGCCTGTAATCAAACAAGAATCTCTTCATCTCTCTCTCTCTTCTCTATCTCTCTATGTTTTGGAAAATGTGAAGAGAGAAGGCACCGGCCATTAAATCAAAGAGAGGGCTCACGTCGTTTCAGATATTGCGGCCAAATGCAGAGGAATGTGACTGACACGTGCTAGTTGTTGTTTTCTTGGACTTTTGAAAGATGGCAGAGATAGGAGGAGGAAGGAGGAGGGCCAATTATCCGGTTTGCATGCTTTGCACAAAAAAACACAAAATAGAAGCACTACTTTGACCATTCTATGACCAGATAACTTAAGTTTGTTACTATATTACCCTTCAATCTGCCTCTTGTCTAAGTTTCAAATAGGAAACCAAAGAGTTCATTAAATTAATTACTCTTGATTAAGTTCTATAATAAAAGAAAAAAAAGTTGTTTTTGATTGGATGAATTTAAAGATAAGTATAAGAACTTGATTGCATATTGTATTTGATCATCGATGAGTTAGAATATGGAATTTTAAAATATTTTTTTTTACAAAGAAGATGTTTGAGCTAAAAAATATTTAGAAGGAAAGATGTGTTAGTGTCAATTAAACTATAGCTCATTGGCTAAAGATTATTTTTATTATTATTTTGTTAAAGTTCGTATCAAACATGAATGGGTGTGATTTTGTTAGATAAAGTATTAGTAAAAAAATAAAATAAAAGAAAAACAAGAGGAGAAAGGGAATCTTGTGTGACTCATCCCCATTTATTTTTTCCTTTACAATGTACGATTTTTTTGTGGGATGTAATGTCTTGGTTCTAAATTATATGCAAGATGTACATAATTTGTCGACCGAAAGTCTTAGGAGTGATTCAACATGTCTTTTAAAATTTCAATTTGCAGAGCTAATTCCTAATGTTTGATGGATGTGATAAAATCTATGCTTCAATTGGTGTGCAAGCAATACTTACATCATTGATTCGTGTACACATATAAATGATGTTACAAGAACATGTACTAAGCTAGGAGGAGGAGGAGGAGAAAGTGAGGCCTAAATGGGCATGCAATGTAAATGTAATGGTGGAATAGGGGCAATTCGGGGCAAAGATGCTCACGAGAATCAAGAGAAAAGTTTTGAGAATTTCCAAGACGTGAGAGGAAACGCCGGGAAAGTGCTCGTGTCGCCTCGAAATGAAGAGCTTAGAAAGGCAAATGAATTTCTAGGAACCCTTGTTTTCTTCCTACATACAAACCCTAATGGGGTTTAGGGTTTAGACTAGTGTTAGGGCTGTTTTGTAACAACTAGTGCCAACCTTATAATAGTAGTGCAAAAGACAAAGAAGAAATGAAATTCATATATAAGCTTTAACACATAGCAGTTTACAACCAAACATGAACTGTAAACGGTGGACGCATGGTAATTAATTAGGGGAAACATGCTGGAATGAATTAAGGAAAGTTCATCAGTAATTTGGGGCCAGATATCATCCAAATTTAATGGTTCATCACCTTTTTCCATATATAGATCTGTACCTCAATTCACATATAGATCTTGTAATAAGGAGTATTGCTGTTAATTTATCATAAGAAGTTAAAATTAAAAGTTTTCTCCTTTTCAAAAATAAAAATTAATTGAATTTTATTTTAGAAAGTGTTTAGTTATTATTCCGGCACAAGAAAAAAAAATGAAGATAATAAAGATAAAAATAACATGTCTTTATATGCTTCTTCTTATAAAAGTATATAAATTCACTCTAAAATTATCTCAATATAAATTTATTTGTGTTTCTATCTCTTCAATCAAACATTTTATTTTAATCATAGAACACTAACTAAGCACAAGCTTTAAAGTATTGCTACAAATTAATTTGAACCTAAAATATACTCTCATATTGTCTAGCTAGGTAGCTCTTTTTGTTTGCCGAATTTGGTATACCAAGATCAATCACTAGGTTACTCCAAGCTACATCAGAGTGATCAAAGCACTATACAATAAGAATATTACAGTTTGGGGATAGTTGCATGTTTTGCAATTATCTAGGCTTCTAATGTTTTTGAAAGCAATCTAAACTAAGCCCTAATAAGTTGTAATGTCAGCATCATTTACGTTCCATAAAAGTTAGAACTATTTCAGTGGCCAATGTAGGTCGTAGCATTACCCAATAACTTGTGCATATATTTACTCTCTAGACATTCTCATTTTGATCCAAAAAGAGATCAACAGTAACGCAAGTTAAGGAATGATATTTGTGCAGAAACAATATCTGCAGAAAAACATCTTCTATGTGTATTATTATTTACTCCAGCATTGACTGGATTGATTTAAATTCCATTTGCTATTTCCTCGTACAAGAGGTTACAATGTTATTAAAATTAAAGTGACTTCGCCCATGATTTTACAAAATAAAAAAGGTAAATCAAAAAAGGGTTTTTTTTTAATAGTTTCAATTTTCCACTTTATATTATTCCTTCTCTTTCTATATTGTCCTTAAATTTTGAAATTAGTCATTTAAATCTTTGAACATGCACATGTTTTTTAATAGGTTCATGTCATATGTCTATGAAGAAACTAATATTTTTATCGGTATAAAAATATAATATGAAAAAAATATGTGTAAAGTATGTATAACACGTTGTAATTTATGAAAAATATAGGGTGTCAAATGGTACTACCATTAAACTGGTACTACCATTAAACTGTATGATATTAATATATGTTAATTGTGTATTTGATATTGTAGTGCATGATGCTTTTTAAAAATATTTTTTACTTGAAAATATATCAAAATAATTTTTTTTATTTTTTTTTATTTTTTGACATCACCAAAAGAAATAAGAGAGAAGGAAAACAAAAACGAGAAGAAACAACAGAGAAAAAGGAAGAAGAAAAAAAATAGAGGAGGAGCTGCCACCAACACTGCCACCGCCTGGAACCACCGCCACCGCTGGCCATCACTGACGATCGAGGCTTCTCTAGGTAAACCCTCCACCCCTCTTGCTTTCGTTTCTTCCCTTGCCATGCAGGACGTGCACAGTGCACGTCTCTGTAGGCAAGGTGAAGCTGGTTACTGTGCTCATGCACAGTAACCAGTTGATGTGGGCCGGGCTGGATCTTGGGCTTAGTCCAGTCCAGCCCAACAATGGTGGACCGGGTCCGGCCCAGCAAAAAAAAATATTTACGCTATTTTGTTTAAATATCGGTCTGTATTTTATGTCGTAAAAAATATAAATCCGGTATTAAAATACCCGGTTTTTGTCAACCTAAAAAAAAATTGAAAAAATATTTTTGTGCAGACGGCCAAGTGTCTCAAAGCTAAAAAATCATATTGTGTTTTTCATACACAAAAAAAAAAAAATGTTTTAACATGCATTTTGGCTTTAATAACCAGATTATTAAAGTCAAGAGAACATTGGCCAAAATATCAAAAACAAAAAAAAATTATTTTGTGTTGTTTTAGTATCAGGGATTACGAATTTATACGTAAAACATATTCTCGATATTGAAAAGGTATTTTCTTTTGACAACATAGAACAATTAGGTTTTTACCCGATAAGATAAGGATCTCCTTACAAAGGAGGACTTTTTTTAAACCGTAGACAGATCGACATTTAGAAACCACATCAAGACTTTAGATTTTATTAGACAACAAAAAAATGCAGCTTATCTTAGGTAGGGCGTAGTTGGGATGCTAATACCTTCTTTTTACGCAACCAGTCTCCATACCCGATCTCTAAGACCAGTTAGGGTTCTTAGTGACTAGAATACTAGGTGGCGACTCTCATTCAAATTTTCTACTGATAAGAGATAAGAATTTCTTGTCTCCTCACTTTTGCCAGATAGACCTATACATTTTCCTTGAGTGGTGGGCGATTGACGCAACGCCGCATATGTGCGACAATAAGCCATATATTCCAATTAACACAACAAGTCAAACACACTTTTAAAACACACTCAAATACAATTTGAAATGCAAAAACAAACAACCTCTAAATGGGCATACCATTTCACCATAACAATGAATACTTTAGCCCAAGATAACCGTGTTGACTCAGGTCATTTGTTTTTATTATTTTTTTAAAGTTTTTTTTTCAATTGTGTCATTCAACATTGAGTTAATTGAGAATTAAGTTTTATTATTGTTTTTTGATATGATTTTTATGAGGTTATCATATTCTCATAACTTGAGTCACAAGTTTTACGGGTTAGCTAAATTTAATTAGATAATACACCCCACCTATTTTTTTTACACTAGGTGCATGCAGGGGCGGAACCAGGAGGAGGAAAGCAGGGGCCCGGGCCTTGCAAAACATTTTAAAATTTTCTATTATTTAATATTTTTTAATTTAAATAAATAATTTTTTTAATAATATATATTATTATATTAATTTTGGCCTCCCCTGTAAAATGCACACCTAGCTCCGCCCCTGGGTGCATGGAATTGATTACAAAGTAGTGTAAACAAATAAATCTATATTCCATGTTCATTAAAACAAATATATACTCATGATAAATTGAAAATGGCAAGACATTAAATGTAAATAAAATAAATTATGCATATAAATATATGCGAGCATGGAGACTAAATGGATTAAAGGTTATTGTATCAGCCTCTTAGTTATTTGGTACATGGCTCTGCCTCTTAACTCGAGGAGAGAAAAATCTTCCTCGGTATGTGATGGGTCTGCCGAAGGTCCTGCATCATCAGTGGACCTACATGGATCCATTAGTGGGCCCATTTGAACTAAAGTTAATAAACTTGTCCTAGGCCGGTCATGAGTGGGTTAATTTAAATTCATCCTGGTAAATTAAAATAGTATTATTTCACTCAGTTTTAAGTTAAAATAATATTGTTTTAAAAAATTATTTTTAAATAAAATCAAATTAGATTTTAATCAAGTTACATGTTGATATACTTCGAATGGATAATATTTGTTTTTTTTATAGTTGACTTGGATCAAGTTTTTAGTTAATTTGTTAAACCGGGCCCGGGCCAAATCAAGTTTAGTATTTGAACTCGAGGCCCATTTCCAGTTAATTCTGGATGTTCAGGCATTAGCCCAGAATTTATTTGGATTGTAATTTCTAGTTTCTTTGTTAAATAGGCCCAGCTGAAAGGAGTTCGTTGGGCTACATTTGGGAAGCTTGGTTCGGGGCTTATGAAGATGCAGGCCTTTAGTTCATTAGCGTATTAATTAGGGTAAATTGTGTAGTGTTATTAAGTATTAACCCAGAATTGAAAGATCATCTAGGTTTATTAATCAATAGATTGAAGAGGAGAAAACTGCCATCATCTAGGGTTATTGCTCAGTAGATTGAAGAGGAGAAAACTGCCATCATCTAGGGTTATTACTCAGTAGATTGAAGAGGAGAAATCTGCGTTGGAGACTGGCTGAAAGAGTATGTTTTCTATATTCTTTTAATATGTTTTTATTAAATTTCGTTTTCTTTTATTTGGGTTATAATATTGCTTGATTATGCTCTTAATTTCTCATGCTTAATTATTCGAGCTTCTTGCTTATTATTCATCATCTGGAGCCATACTCAAACGAACATTAAGGTCAAAATCAAGACTGATCAAGCATGAAAAAATTAAACTGTTTCGTAGATTGCTTCGAGGGCCTATAAAATATGTTTTATTAGAAATATATTGCTGACAACATTTTCATAAAAAATAGATATTAGAAAAAAATACTTGGTTAAAATTATAATAACAATGTTTAATGTTGATTAAAATGAAGAAATAAGTACGTACATAGCCAACCTCATCATGTATAATAATACACATATATATATATGAGATCATTATTACGTTAACAATTGGGAATCCATGTAATTGCTGGCAATGATAGTATACTTGAAATCCTTGGTGTCATCAATGACAGCAACAATCATTTTAATAATTAAAATACTTGAAAAATGTTAAAATGATGGAAACACAGGAGGGAAAAAAGCAAAAATTGCAGTGCCTCTTTTTCTCCACTGTAGCTAAAGCTATAGCTACAAAAAAGTTGTCTTCTACACGCTCCATTATGCAGTTGCAGAGGCTAGTGGATACTAGCTACCATCACAGAACAGATATGCCATAGCTCTGCAAAAGTTCTCCCTCGTGGAAAATTAACTGTAAAGATCAATTTGAGTGATGCTCGATCAAGCTAGCTAGCCCACAATTAGACCCCAAGTATTCAGAGTTAAATCAAACGGCTATCAAAGATCTCACAATCATACAACACTTGAAACAAAAATTTGAAAAAAGGTTTTAATCAGATCGCAGATTAAAAAAATTTCATCTAATTTAAGTTAGATCCGAATTCAGAAAATCATCGAGTTAGCATACTCGACCGGCAGATTGAATATCATAACTTATTTGTAAATTGCCTTGGTGGGTCCATATAGCAACCACATGTATACAAGGTGCATCCAATTTTTAGCACAACAAAAAAGTAATATCAAAATGCTTAGCTTGTTTCCCACTTTAACCATTGTCGAAGAAAGTCTTCAAGTAAATCCAAAGGATTTATTATACAATAATTATTTCTTTCTATGATGGATTGAATACACCATACAATTTCTTCATTTTGATCATACAATATATATGTAGGTGTATGTACTTGCTTACAGCTTTGGCTTGCTTGTGAGCATGCGTGCAAAAGCAGCTAGCATATGTTGGATTCCACCACTTATATACCTTGTTTGGCTAGTGCTCAATCACTTAATCATAATAATTAATGTATATGATATTAACAATAATATTACTAATTATATATTCATAACAATTTGATCCTTATAATTGTTCAATCAAAATGCTTCTTCTTCCTTATGTACTTCAAATCATTGTGTGAGTGTTACATAATCTTTCTATTTCCTTGTGACTCTTTGAGATGAGAATCTTTTTTCTTATACTACACTCTTTTAAATAGACGAATTAATTTATGTTATTGTATACATTATCTAATCAATGTCCATTCAACAAAAAATAAATTCTTATTAAAGCATTCTTCCTCCTTTTTCAAAGACTATATATATATAATACTTGGAAATTAAATCAAGGAAGATGTGTAGAAGTGACTAGACAACCTTTTAAAATCAATCTTGAAATTCAGTGTAAATATCTTATAATTTTTTTTTAGTGCTGAGAGTACTTTCTTTGCCAACTTGAATTCAAGATAAACCAGTTAAAAGAGTCTAATCAGTATCTTAAAATTTATATATTAATTTTTCCTCCTTTTTTATGCAAGAGAGAAAAGAATTAACAATTTTCAAATCTTAAAACGAATTAAGCATTCTTTGCGATGGTGAAATCATGGCCGACAATGGCATAATCAAAGTATATGTACCTTTTCCTTTAAAGTACATGTGTTCCTAACTTTGACATGGGTGGAGGAATTTTTTTTTCACTTTCCTTTTGCTTTGAACTTAGGTGGAAGCTTACATTTTCAACCACCAAAATGATGGCAGACAGGAACACATTTTATGAAACTTCAAATTAAGAATTTATGGGTTTTAAAAATTTCCTGGTGGGGTTATTATGTCTCCAACAGAGGCTCAAAAGATAGCCAAAAAGAAAACAGTGTGCAAGATATTGTGTTACCTAAAGCTAGAATGTATGGGGTTTTAGATGTGTGGATCCTTTTCCAAAGAATTACTTCTCTATGGTAGGAGATGCCAAAGTCTTGAAGACCCGTCGACCTTGATTTGTCATTTTTACCTACCTACCTAATTCCATTTTTAACCTTAAGATTTTCAAAGATAATAAAATGAGCAGCCCAAGTTGTCCATGGCATGTTCAACATCATCACATGCAATGTTAATGTTGTTAAATCTTCTCTGGTTTAATGTTAAATTCCACAAAAATTGATTTTGTTAAATTTAGTTAACTCAACTAGTTAATTCACGATTTGATTAATCTATACATAATCTTTGATAAATTAAAACTTGATTTTTTTTTCCAAAATAATATTGTTACGACTTTGTTAAAATAACAAATTAAATACTATATAAATTATATCATCGATTGATGTTCGATATACATTTCTTAATTGGATCTTTTTTTCATATCCACTAATTTTTTCAATAAGTTCCATGTTATTGCACAAGAGATAATTAATAATGGATATTTGATAGAATGATCTAGTTGAAAAATGTATGAAACATTATGTTATGGACTTGATTCTTGATGAACCAGCATTAATATAAATAAATCCAGCTGCTCGGATATATTTGCTTGGTGAGAGAATTTGACGAAGCATATACATTATACACCGACAAAAATAGGTTTGTAAATTGAATCATTTATAAAATTTGGTAATTTCTTTATCAAGTACTTTAGTCAGGTCTTGTTATATACATGTCTTTTTTTTTATTGTTGGCATGATGTCTTGCAAAATGTACGTTGTACAATGTCTTGTCAATTCCTAAAATTATATAGAACACATGTACACATCTCCCACCTAAAATGGGGACATTATGTAGAATCAACAATGAACTAAATATTCTGTCAAAATTATTGAAGAAGGAAGAGGGGTGAATTGATTGTTAGAGGCCTTTTAGGCTATGAAATATAAGGATCCACCTCGCCAGAAATTAAAGATGGGGAAATTGATTTTATATTAATCATATTTGAAATCATGATCTTCGTGTGATGAAATTGGACTATCTTGCTTTCATTTCATAATTTAAGTAATTTTTTTGTATAAGCAATTTTTTTAATGTCAAATTAATTTGCTAAGACAACATTATTGAAACAATATGCGAAATTTTCTAAAATTAAATAACAATTAATCTTAATTGTCTAGAAATTTATAATTATACAATGATTATTTCTTTAAGCATTCATTTTCTGAAATAAATTTATTTTCAAGCAGTCTTATCATCAGCACAAGAACTCATGTAATGACTATTAAATTAATGTAAAAAATTATAATCTAGCTAGAAACATAGCGCAATAGCTCTAGGGACAAAGGACCATGTAATTTCTCTCTCATTTTTCTCTACTTTGGACGAAGCTTTTTATAAATGGACAAGAAATAGCCATGGATAGCTAGAGATTGATCATAGGAATAGGCCGGCAGGCTTAATTTGAAATAAAGCTAAAAGACAAGCATTAATCTCACCCTTTTTCATTTCCCTTTCCCTCTCTAACTTTATGTGCGTGTGCATCTTTTTTCCCCTTTGTCTCCATTGATTTGCAAAGATTTCAAGAAATTCTCCTCCTCGGCAAACAATTGTCTATAGGAAAGTCTTGCTTATCATCTCAATGCTTAATTTCTATTAGACACTATTCACCACGCACGCACACATAGTTAATCAATTCTGATCGAGAGGCATATATATCATTATCATTGCTTTTTCTTTTTGAGATTTGAGAAGATTTTATTGCTAGATGGGAAGAAACTGTTCCGAGAAATATATGAAGCAATAGTGTTGTAGATATGGTTATCTTGACAAAGAATATCATGGAATATTGTTGGTATTTATATATATAGATATACTTGAATTTTTACAAAAAATTATTTACTAAATGATGTGAGACCTTGTGCTTGGTGATTTATCAATCATTAATATTCCATTTCATAATTATTTTTATCATTAAATTTGCTAAAATTCACATTTCATGATTTGAATTACTTTCTTGTATAATAAATACCACACTCATATAGTAATGGTGAATAAAATCTCAACAAAAAGTTCAATATTCCTAGCATTATTACTAAATATATCATCACGCAATCACTTATTGCCAACAAAAGCTGTATTTCAAAAAAAATATTATTTTTGATCTCTCTTCTCTAGTATTCGTCGATGTGATAACCATTAGCAATAACAGGAATGAGAGCAATGCTCCCATGTATATATATTGTGATGAATAATTGCTATATTCAATGGCGCCAATGCAACCAAAATAAAACTAAGAGATAGGTTTATATATGATGATAAGACTTAATTAGGGGCCAGCTTATGACAGGTCTGGGATAGGTAAATTTTTGTTTTCCAACTAGTTTGTAGGCACTCTTTCTAGCTTATAAATATTGACAAAAATCTTATCACAATATGGCTTTTATATGTCATCCAAAATTTTTCTTTAATTTAATTTGACATATCATAGATGGACCCATTGATTCATCTAGTCCTTTGATAATTAACTGTTGCTGTTCAGGCATTTGATAATAGCAATGCAATTGTAGGACCACAACATTTAAAACCATGCCTGTGAATTGTAGCAATCAACACTAAAAGCATAGCATGTGATTGATCAATCTTTCTTGATCCCAGGTATGAACAGAACCTCTCGATTTAGCTGTATTGTTCACTCTAGCAAGCAGCGAACTAGTTAATGCATGCTCCATGCATCATGACTATACATAACCTTTTCCTGCAAATTTAACAGCACATATGCATGAAAAAGCGTGAAAAAAGGAATACCGGCTCATATGCTCCATCATGGATGTATGTATGCATTGGGAATGGTGGTTCTTGCACCATTTTATATATGCAATTAATTAAAAATTGAACAACTATGGAATTGATATTTCATATCTATGTACTTTACAAGCTAGCAACAATAGCAAGATGTTGAACTTTGCTTACCAAGGATGAAGATTCGTTTGCAGCTTTGTTATTAAACCCAACCTGGTTTAAGCTGAGTTTTAAATTAAACTAGATGAGAGTTGATCTAATAAGATCCAATTAACTTGGTAGGTCAACTAGCGACTCGGTACGTAAAAATTTGATTTAATTTTTTTTAAAAAAAAGCAATAACATTTTATTTTTTAAAAAAATCTTAAAATAATATTGTTTTGAATTAACCCGAGTCATTCAGAATTAATTTGCTCAACTCTTAACTTAGATTTTAACTTAAATTATAAGTTGAGATGAGTTTAATAACTTAGTTTGAAAGATAATTTTACTATTGAAAGAGAAAAGTAGAAGAAAAGACAAGTTTTGTTAATGAAGTTTGAAGTTTTGTGTCTAAGCTTTTTGTTATTTGTTTTTGTAGGGTTGTATTAAAGGGATAACACAATTTTGGTTAGAATAGGTTGAAAAATGAAATTGATGTGATATATCTTCTAAAATATTTAGGGAGCATCTAAACATGTAGTAATAAGAAAGATTTGATGGCCATTAAAGAATTCAATGAGAATCAAAGAAAATCAAAATGACTAGGAAATGAAAGCAACTTATGCAATTGTTTTTTGGATAGGTAATGTTATTAAGGGTTTGATCTACCAGCAATACCTAACATATGATCATCAATTAACATAATTAATTAGCTTTAATGATACAACTAAATCTAATTTAATTTGAAACTAATCCCCACTTTAATTACTCATTTCGAAGTAACAGCCTTGCCACTTTAAATATCATTATTTATGATCAGGTAGTAGATTTGCAAATAAACACTTAATTGTTTTTAATTGATGTTTGCTAAAAAGTGGTTATAATTATGTCTGCCAACACACGTATTAGCTAGATTTTCAGATTGTTTTCTTTTATGATCGAGTTCATAGAATAAACATTGGACCGCAAACGCGATGCATGATAGCCAGGTCTAGCTACTAGCCCTTAATTTTAGTTACTTTTTCCTTTTCTTTTTCTTTTTTATAGAACTCTATTAATTAAGCAGTATTTAATTACTGTTTTGGAATAAAAAAAATAAAGATAAGAATTGAGAAAATTTATTTTCCTGTAACAAAAATAAGTAATTTTCATAAATAAATTTATTTTATATTACCATTTCATAAATCATTCTACAAGTTGGGATGTCCAACTTAAAATCCCTTCCACTCCCAAATACCAAAAAAAAAAAAAAAAAAAAACCTTAACTGAATTCAATGAAGATTTAAATATTATATGCTGATTGCAACATCAAATGAATTATTTTAACCTGTTATATCTCAAGTTATGGCTCTCAGTGATGCTTCCCATGTTTGGAAGCAGCAATGAACTTGCCTCGAATATTAATTTGACCTCTCAATTATTTGCTATCCTAAATAATCCTTGAGACAAACCCTAATCTTGATATAGACACAATCCTAAATTTCTGCAATTTATCTGGAGAATAATTTGGTGTTGGCCTGTACAAAAGTCAATATATAATTTAATATAGAGCAACCCACATGCATGTATTAATATTCCAAACATATTTTTTAAAAACAAACAATTCTAATTAATTAAATTAAGAAGTAATCTGGTTTGAACCTAATTTTGCGATCAACTAACTTTTATCTACATTGTTTTATTTCTATAAAATCAAATAAGGTTTTGACCGCGTCAATCAAGTTACGAGCTAATTTCCACTAATTTAATTTGAAATTTGATTCAAATGAATTCCCGAACATATAATTAGTCGCCAGGTTGAACAACAAGTTGTATCCTATTTAATAACATTGGCTTGAACAATAATTGTAGATAAATCTTTCTTGAAAAGAAAAAATGAACAAGGTGACAACATTCCATCAACAACCCTAACTCCATACCTAAGGTGCACGATCACATACTTCCCTTAGATTATGGAAGCCACCATGTGATAACCATGAAAAGAAAATCTTTTCTTGTCTTTTGTTTGGCTCTATGCAATATGCATTGCATCTTCTCTTGACTCCTTACACGTGTGTCTCCCATTTCCCTTGCTATATTTTTTGCTTTTAGGAAAATAAAGACCCATACTTTAACGAACAACTCATTACACTTAAGAACATATGGCTGCCATTAAGTACTGCTAATAATTCTGTTGTTAAAATGATACATTATTATCATAAATAGTACAAGCAACAAGGACACTTTTAGGACTGTGTTACAACCCAACTAGGTTGGTTGCGACAGCTTCCTAGTTGGCCTAGCTGTTTGAGAGGTTGTAATGAGGTAGAAAAGTGTTCTTCGTGGGATATCATTGATAAATGTTTATTAAACTCAAGTAGATCTAGTTGGTCGATTGGAGACTCGTTCAATCTAGCTCGATTATAAATTAGGTCTTTTTTAAAAAAAGAGTGAGGATCGATTTGGTCAAATTCAAACAACACAATAAGTTTATCTATAACCGGTTAATACGATGAAAATTAAATTTAATGTTTTTTTAAAATAATTTTGTTTTATTTAAAAAAATATAATGATATTATTTTAAATGGTTCGAGTCAATCAAATCAACTCGTTATTTAAATCTTGAGTTGAGTCATGAACTGGGTTGAAATTAATAACTTTAATTAGTATTTATTTTGATTAAATTTCTATAATTGAATATGAAATTAAATATAACACATAGTACAATTTGACTTTTTTTCATAATTACTTACTTATATTTTTAACAATTGAAAATGAAATTCATAAAATCTGAACTAGTTAATATATCAAACTATTTTACCAAGCGTGTTGCTTCCACTGCCTTTGAATTTTTTTTACATGCACCAAACCAAAACATCAATGTTATATTTTTTTAAAAAAAAAAACGATATATTTTTGGTAAGGAAAAAATGATATATTCAAGCTAACATGGCCATCAATAACCTGAATTTTATATCGAATTACAATCCAAATTTAATTTTATAAATATGTTTTAAACATTATAATCTTTCTCATCGACAAACTTGTAGTTTTCTATATTTCTCCACAAGCTTGAATAAAAAAAAGAGGATATATGTTGGTATGAGTATCAATTAATCTTAATTTCTCCAAAACTATAAAATTAAAAAATTCTACCATTAAGGTAGCAATTTTCACCATGAGAACAGCAAGCTTCAACCTAAAAACTTGTTTAGAAATGCAGGACAATCTATATTTTTAAAATTTTGTTTTTTTATTAAAAATTAGTTTTATTTATATGTTTTGAATTGTTTTGATGAACTGATTTCAAAAATAATTTTAAAAAAATATTATTTTAATATAATAAATATTTTAAAAAACAATTATACCTACGTTATCAAATATGCCCATAACCCAAAGCATTGCTGTAGCATTACATAGCAAAGAGAATGCCAGCTATAAAGTAAACAGCCAACAAAGATAGTACAGAAGCTGCAGCAGAACCCAATAAATCTACTTCTGTTTCCTTCTTTCCCAAATTAGCCTGGACAATCAGCAAGTTAATCCATACCCATGGTGTACAAAATAGTAAATATACTCTCATAAATCCCTATCACTTAAAAAAAGGTAAAACAGCCAAAACCCAAATATATAAAAACAAAAAATACTAACTATAAAACCCAAATTTTAGCTCTCCATTGCACCCTCAAAATCCTCTCTCCCTCTCTAAACATGGAGCTACCACTATCTGCACCACCTCTATCGTCATCACAAAAACCACTGCTTCTTCCTCCACCACCACCGCCGGAAGACCAACAACACCAAAAAGACTTAGTCTTTGACAGCATTAGAGCTATCAAAGTCCTAGGCAAAGGAGCCATGGGGACAGTTTTTCTTGTCCATAATCAAGAAACCGACCCAACAGCCAAGAACCCCTTTGCCCTCAAAGTAGTGGAAAAATCCACACTCCACACCAAGTTTGACGCCGAGCGCCGTGCACGGTGGGAGATCCAAGTTCTGAACCAATTATCCACCCCGAAAACAGCCCACCCATTTCTCCCTCACCTCATTTCCTCCGTTGAAACTCAAGAATTCCTTGCATGGGCTGTCCCCTTTTGTCCTGGTGGTGACCTTAATGTCCTCCGCCACCGCCAAAACGACCACGTTTTCTCCCCTGCTGTAATCCGCTTTTATTTAGCTGAAATCGTCTGTGCCCTTGATCACCTCCACGAAATGGGCATTGTTTTCCGGGACTTAAAGCCTGAAAACATCCTGATACAACATTCTGGTCATGTGACTCTGACCGACTTTGATCTTTCTCGTACGTTAACGAGGAAAACGGTAAGAAATCTTATCTGTAACGCCGCCGCGTCCGGCTGTCATTTAATCACCGGCAACAGAATTGAACAACCTCAAAAGAAGCAGCAACAACAGCATAGGAGGAACTTGACGAGGTGGTGGTTTGTCAATGATAATCAACAAAAGAAGAACGGGTTAAAGAAGGCAAAATCGGCACGAGTTAGTCCAGTGAGTCGGAGAAAACTGAGTTTCAACAACGGAGAACGATCCAATTCTTTCGTAGGCACAGAGGAATATGTCTCGCCGGAGGTTGTAAGAGGGGATGGACACGAGTTCGCCGTTGATTGGTGGGCTCTTGGGATTTTGAGCTACGAGATGTTGTACGGGACGACGCCGTTCAAGGGGAAGAACAGAAAGGAAACGTTTCGAAACGTTTTGTTGAAGAAGCCTGAGTTTGTTGGGAAACGAAACGATTTAACGGACTTGATTGAGCGGCTGTTAGAGAAGGACCCCACACAGAGGTTGGGGTATCAACGTGGCGCTTGTGAGATTAAAGAGCATGGGTTTTTTAAAGGTGTTAGGTGGGACCTATTAACAGAAGTATTAAGACCGCCGTTTATTCCGTCAAGAGAGGACGGGGAGTTGACGGTAACGACAGGTGGGGTTGATATTAGGAAGTATTTTGAAGATTTAAGGGCGCCCCCTCCGTCAATGCCTCCGTCACCATCTTCGGATTGCCATAGGAAGTTGTCCGAGTTCTAACCCACACGTGTGGCAGATGGCATGTGAAAAAAAGTAGCATAGTTAATTTTTTTTCTTTTTAATTTCTGTATTTGTGTACATAAAATAAATGGGTTAGAACTTGAAAAACACTAGTCTTAGTGAAGAAGAAGAAGAAGATTACTTGTTACAAGCTATAAATAATAATTTTATACATTTATTTATAGTTTATAATTATAAAATCAATTTTATATGCTTGGTTACTTTAATATTTATATATGCACTAATGAGAATTAATTTAGTCCAACAATACTTTATTATAAAGAAAATAAATAAGAGGAAGATAGATTCAAATATTTATGTCTCTATGATTGCTATCTAAGTATCAAAAAACTAGAAAAACATTGTGGCTTGTTACACCTATATTATTGGAGAAAATAATGCATAAAATTAAATGGGTCTTGGGTGGGGATTGCTTATGGGAAAAATTATGCTTCTTGTAAAAGAAAATAATATTTATCTTGCATTTCTTGGAAGAAATTTCTTGAGGATGAGTGCTCATTGTAGCAAGCAATACAATATTTTTTTCTTGAGAAGGAAGGAACAAAAGTGATTGAGTTTTGTTTTATGAATATGGAAAGAAGTATATATTAAGAAATTAAATTATATTCAATTAATTAATGTCTACTTTTTATTACTTTGATCATGTTAGCTAGTGGGTCTTGATGGCTTTGGTTTTATAATTAATTACAGTGGTAATGAGAGGGATTAATAGGCGAGTGGGGTCGTGAATTTTTAAAATTGACATCATTTTGTTTACCGAAAGATGATAATAATGCTACTGTTCGTTCCGTGAAGAGTGGTGTGAAAAGGTCGATGAAAAATGTTGCTGCAATTTATTGGAAGCTAAGATTTAGATTCTTTCATGTTCACGTGCAAAGATCAGATCTTTCATCACTGATGTTTGCCTAATTATTCTAGAACTTCATGATTCTTAATTAGATCACTGCCCTTGATTAATACGAGATATTAATTAGCGTGTTGATTTCATAATTTTAGGTATAGCTGGTAGATTCGGCTTTGCCGCAAGTAAGGTTTCAAAAACCTCAAATCTAGAATATTCTAGAATATAACTTTAATTAAGTTTCTGAATAAGATAATACCATAACAAAACTCAATCAATTTAATTAAAATAAGATATTTTTGTTTTGTTTGGGAATTATTCTTAAAACATATGGATATTCTAGCTAATATGCTAAATCTAAAATGCTTAAACTTGATGATTAATCAAGTATAAAATAACATAGGTTTGATATATTTGTCAAATCCAAACATTATAAGTTTGATATGTTCTTTTTTGTTTTTTATCTATATAATATATAAATTTTGATGTGAATTAATATGAATACACATACCGATGCCTGCCCTGTAATTATGAAAAAACTATTTATCGATGGATTAATCATTTGAAAAAAGAAAAAGAAAAAGAAAAAGAAAAAATAACCGATGATGAGTTTGAAGGAGTCAATAGAGGAAGAAAAAGGAATTAACTTACTGAAATTTAATCTAAGAAGACTGGGAAGCTCGATTTAATTTGTATTTCACAACGCCTATAGGAACTTTCCGTCCAACTTGCAAGTAAAAATTAAGGGTTGCTTGTTGGGAGATGACCACTTTGTAAAAAAGTTTAATTATTTTTTGGTTAGTTTACAAATTTCAATATGAAAAGTGAAGCTTCAAATGATTACCAGACAAAATGTTCTCAGATTACGGGGCTTGCTGGATCAGGGCTATTGCTTAATTGGCCTCTCAACTTTATTACACAATTCCTGACTTCTAAGGTATGGCGTCCATTGTAATAATTACACCTTCCCTCAATCTTAGACTTGAAAAATTTTGCTAACATGTATCTTTTGGGTAGTGTTCCGTTAGGTAGTGATTGAATACTGTTTTCGAGGAAAGAAGATTGCGAGACTATGAATAATAAAAAAAAAACATTTTTTTTTAATACTAATGCAGCATTTATTTATTGATGTCACTAGTTTATTATTAAGGTTATGGTAAGTTGGATTTATTACATGGATTAATATTGGAAGTATTTTAAAAATAAAATTATTTTATGTTTTTATCTTTATTTTTTAACTAAACATCTTTTTATTTATTTGTATTTATTTTTACTGTTCATTGTAGAAGAAACAATGATAGCAAGGTGAAAGGAAATACATTTATGTTATATATTCATTTTTATTTATTCAATCAAATATTTTTTTTTTCATTTTATATTTGTTCATTTTATCTTAAATTACTAACGACTTTATATTAACATTCAAATGAAGAAAAAATCAGGTGAGAAATAGGTGAAATAACCTACTTATTCAATCTTATTCGAATATAAAAATCCTCGACTTCATACATCCTTTGAAGAGTTTTTTTTTATGCCAATTCTTGAATTATAGAGTTATAAAATGTTTTGATTTGCACATCTTTTATTAGTTTCTCTCAATCGAAACCGTTGAATAATACGTGGGAGTCATCACATGTTTTGATGGTGCTTTAGTTTATCGATGATAATTAAAACAGAAAAAAATCAAGAGAATGAGGACTAAATTCAAAAAAAAATAAAAAACTAAGATTATGGATCCAATGATAAAATTAAAAACAAAATAAAATTTGATAAAAGAACTAAAAATCAAAATTTAAAATAAAAATATTGAGGGTCTAACCTTAAATATTATCAAACTTTGAATCGAATGATAAAATTAAAAAGAAAAATTAAATTAACAAAAGAATCCAAAACAAAAAAAAATATCAAGAGAATGAGGACCAAATTTGAAAAAAAATAAAAAACCAAGATTATGGATCCCAAGATGAAATTGAAAACAACTTAAAATTTGATAAAATGAATAAAAATCAAAATCTGAAATCAAAACATTGAGGGCCTGACTTTAAATATCATCAAACTTTGAATTGAAGGGTAAAATTGAAAACCAAAATTAATTCACAAAAGAATCCAAAATAAAAAATAAAAACCAAGAGAATAAGGACCAAAATTGAAGAAATTAAAAATCAAGATTATAGATTCAGGGATGAAATTTAAAACAAATTAAGAATTGATAAAAATACTAAGAATCAAACTTAGATATCAAAACATTAAGAATCAAATATGTAATATCATAAAATAAGATGACAAAGTTAATTTTTTAATGGCCAACACGAAATTTGATGGGAGAGAGGGAAAAGAGAAAAATAAAAAGAAGAGGCGGTCGACGACAAACCATCATTGCAAACACCACATGCGTCCCCCCACGTGGAAGCTGGTGTCGTGAAGCTTCAAAGACCGTAGCAGAAGCTGGTGTTTCTATCGGACGACAACTTAGGCGTTGGTCAAAGAGCGCGAAGTAGCCTCACATGCTAGCACGTGTGTAATAATTTTTTTTTAATAATTGTTAAAAATGGAGAAAGATGATTGAATCCCCCTAACCCAACTTAATAATAATAAAACAACTTATATGAAATGACAAAAATATCTATGGATGCCAAACTTAGAAAAATTAATTTTAGAAGTAATTTAGTTATTTTAATTAAAAAAAAAACCTATTAGGAACCAAAAATACCCTTTAAAGTAATTAAATGAAAATAACTTTTAAAAATATGAGATGATTATGATAATCCTCGTGAATTTAAGAGTGATATTTGAACCTTTATAAAAATACCGAGTTACTGTCCTAGCTAACCAAGTTGTTCCTGTACGGAAAGGGTAAAATGATAAATTTATTATGCTAAACAATGTAAATTAAGAGTGTATGTACAGTAAAAAACCGATCGCCTTTTAATTTTTTTTTTAACCTTTTGATATAATAATTGTCTCAATTTTCCTGCATCTGTGAAGACACCTGAACAATGGTAACCCTCTATTAAATGCCAGAGTTGCAAACTAGCCCTTGACTCCAAACAACTAAACTGTGACCATCCAATTATACCAAAAAAGTAGGTTCAAATTTGTGTACGTTAAAGCTTATAGTTAGTACTACTAGAATCATATAGAATTTGCTAGACCACTAGCAGATGGCACCAGGTGCTTAGATCACTAAAATTTGGAACTGGTTCCCTAGGAGGCACTGAAATGGTCTAAATTTGTTCTATCAGTCGCGGAATTCAAGGCTTAACGTGACAAAATGTTTATAGCAAATGTGAGGTTAGGTCCACTCATGCTAGAGACCAAATTGACCCTTTGTCGTCTACTTGTGGATCTTGGCATATTGCAATTTAATGAGAGTCGGCCCTCCACTCATCAACACAACTTGTTATGTTACGTTTGCCGTAATGAACAGGGAGAGGGTCGCAGAGGTGGGTGGCCCTTACTTTCCTCTTATAATCGACAAACATCAGTAGGTTACTTTAGTGTTTTGTTTTTCTAAGCCCAGCTAGGTGGAAAGACATATCATTTCAGTTCTTGGACAAGAAATCGATCAAATGTGAGCTTCAATTGTAGTTATCACATTATCTATCCCCATAAATTTCCAGTGAAAGCTAGAACATAGAACTAAAATTGTGCCCTATGGCAATTTGGTGTGTGGCGGGGCAATTCTATTCTCATCCCTCATAATATATTCTATTACTTCAAGAAAAAATTATCAAAAGTTAGGTCACGTGCAATGTTGAGTGTACGATTTGCATGGAACTTGGCATCATATTGTAAGGTCATGGACACGCTTTTGAATTTTGAGCCATATCCAGTCCATTTTGTCAAAAGCTTGATGGATACAAACCATGAAACAAAATGGAGTTGGTGCCAAGCTCTCAAGCTTCTCTAGTGTCATGATCATCTCAAGTAAAACAAGAAGAAAGGAGGCCTTGATTATGAGTTTGTCCCCCTTTTACTAGTTTTGACCATGACTAAACTTTGGAACCCTCTTTCCAATGTCAGGCCAGTACTGTTTGGTTAATTTTACTTTGATGTTTTCAACATGCATGGCATCTATGTTTACCGATGAAGAATAGGATCTTCATGACCATGATACTTTAACATTTTTATGGTGCTATAAAGGCTATTCTTTAAGTTGTCAAGAGAGTCAAAGCAGACATTTAGTTTTGAATCTTTTGATGAATGGGATCTCTAGGATCCTTTAGTAATATCATAATATGTTTGGATTGAAAGAAATTAATTAAGTTCAAGGAAATTATCAACTTCTATTGCCCGTTAAAATGATTTCTAAGTTAGGTAATTAACAAGATTTCCTTTTCAAAGTTAGGACTTCCAACCTTTCGAAGTAAGGACTTGAAACCTTTTGTAGGTGGTTGTAAAAGCATATAATTTTGTAAGGCTAAATGTTCATTTACATATTTGATGATGGGTGCTGCTGCCTGGATTTTGCTACTCGGCCTCTTATGCAACTACAAGACTTTCATTTTCTGGGCTCGAGTATTGGACTGTTTGTACTTTTTTCATGTTGTCGGCTCTTGTTTCTTCTTCTTCTTCTTCTTCACTTATCTTTTTGCCCTTTGTTACACTAGGATAGAGACTCATTGGGCTTTAGCTACAGTATTATAGCCTATAGGAGGAGTAGCTCTTTCTTTCCATGAAATCTCTTTCCCTAGCTTTTCTAACCTAGTAAAAAAACAATTGGTTTGTTGACTAAGGAGGTATGTTCACTTCCTTAACTTTAGGAATTCAAACCTTGAAACAGGAAAATTTATTAATTTTTTTAAATATATCATATCAATCCTGAAAGTATTTTTTTTTAAATTATGAAACTTAGTCTTAATTGATACATAAATTGATTCAATTATACCCCTTATCATTAAACAAAATTTTATTTTTCTAACATTGATGATTAAAGTATTTTTAGACTAGCTTTCATTTATCAAACACTAAATTCTAATGGATACAGAAAATTCATTAAATTCAAACTCAATATGATTGTAGAACAAATCTACTTACCAAAGTATTATTATTAAACGAGCTAGTCAAGATAGCTTCCTATTTCTCCTTTATCAAATAAGTAGTCAACATGGCTAAATTACTATATATAGTGTCTTTAGACCAACTGCATACACCCTTTTAGCAATTAAACTTCTTCGAGGTTGAAATGATTTCTACTCTGGTAAATAAGTTACTTTTTCAAAGGCAGAAAGTAGTTTTAATGGTCAGTTATGTGACTTTAAGGTTGAATACATCATATCTATGATGTTGAACTTGAAACCGGCAGCTTCAGTCGAATGTTTCCTCTTTCAAACACATAATCACTTGTTCTTAAGTCAAGACATATAAGATCATAGGACCATTCTATAAGTAGGCAATAATTTCCAGTTGAACAAGGATCCGATAAGGAAATGTAGGAAATATCTCGACACCCATAAATTAGTTGACCTGGTTTATTTCTCTTTTTCGGTAGAAAATAATAGTACCATAGAGTAAATGCAGAAAAAAAGTACCCTAGTGGAAATGTAGGAAATAGAGGCTAGCACACATAATTATGTCTAGAATCACTGGTAAAAATTTGCGATTACGTACTGGTAACACTTGATTTTTACATGACAAAGAACAATTGTCCTTGAAAGTGGAGAAAATTCGTACGTAAAAATGATAAAGTGATCAATCATGTTCATTAAGCTTGGATATAGAAGGTTACTTAAATATTTCTTGAACAATTTAACATGCTCCCTGTTCGTAGTTTCATGAGGATATCAAAAACTTAACACACACACATCTTTTTTTTCATCTTTTAAAATCTTTTTGATCTCTCTCCCTCTCTCTCTCTCTCTCTCTCACACACACACACACACACATCTTTTCTTTCATCTTTTAAAATCTTTGTAATCTCTCTCTTGATTGAGAGAGAGAGAGAGAGAGAGAGAGTATTCAAAGTTAATTACATGATCTAAAAGTAACTTTGAAGTGCAATTTTACTTCCATTCTAAAAGAAGTGTCGAGTACTCTAAGGTTATGTGGTATTTTTTCTCAGTTATTATACAGCAAATAAAGATTTGAGTTCATAATTTTATAACATTATCAAGGTTTAGCGTGTGATTGGAATTAATATTGCGATTGGAATTATTATTTTAGAACATGTGGTATAAGAAAGGGAGAAATCATAAAGGAAATGAATGTAGATCCAGGAGTAAGTGGATGAGAAAGTAACATTCAATGAAAAAGGTAAAGCACATGCTTCCGATAAGAGAATATGGACCTTGTACCAGGTGAAAGATAGAACAAGTCCAAGATAGATTAGGTGCAAGATGATAAGCCCACAATAAGGATAATTTTTTATTTATTTATAATAGCCCACAATAAGGAGATGAGTCCTTGTATGAGAGATGATGTGATATAAGAGGCGACAACACATGAAGAATGAGAAAGAGTGAGAGATATTAATTCTTAAAGAATGAGATGAAACAGAGTCATATAAAAGAGCCATATAAAAGAGCCATTTAGAGAGGAAAATCATGGAAGAAAGATTTTTGGCCAAAAATATGTGAAATGGTTAAGAGAATCCATGTTCAAGCAAATAAATTTATTGAAGAAAATACAAATAATGAGATGGCAATTTGATGCCGCAAACTAGCCATGGTGAGAAGAGAATGACTAAGACAAAGATACAGGAACACTAAAAAAAATACGAATGTGAGTTTATGTTAAAGAACCATCTTAACGATTTCAATTCAATAGCTTAAACTGTTAGGTGAGATCATAGAATATGAATTTATATTAATCTTTAACACATCTCCTTAAGTAAAAGTTCTTTGAGCTTGAAACTTGCACATGTTCATTTTACCTTGTGCTTAATTTTTATCAAATAAATAGGGATGATGAGATTCGAACTCGTGACCACTTGGTCATCAAGGCTCTGATACCATGTCAAAAAATCATCTCAACCCAATAGCTGAAGCTGTTAAGTGAGATTTCAGGATATGGTTTATATTATTCTCTAACAGTTTATTCAGAAAATCCTTTTAGTTCTTACAGGTTTATATACGTAAAGCATTAATGGTTTGATTATCCTTAAATTAATAAATGTATATGTTGCAAGTATTATATTTCAAGTCCAAGTTTACATCCCTTTCTCTCTTATAAAAATAATATAATATGATAATGGGAGATGTGTTTCTATCAAGCTTCCTCCTCCTCCTTCCCCCAATTTTTTTTTTCTAACAGCGTGATAGGAATAGCATTGTGAAGGGACACATAAGGCCATAATTATACCCAATATAAGAAGTTGAAAGCAGTTGATTGTTAGGTGTGATATAAAAGTTGCAGCTCTCGATTGCATATTTGTGGACAAAATAAAATTTCCACCTCTAGAGAGTTCAGCTCCCTAGCCTGATTTTTCTTTAGCTAGTTTAATTGTTGCGTTTTGTCTAGTTTTTGATGTTTGAGCTTCTACCCTTTTGTATTTGTTTGTTGCGTTGGCTAATATTCTTAACCTTTTATAATTTTTTTTTTCTTCATCACATTCAAAAAAATAAAATAAAAATGAAAGTATGCTTCATTACCATGAAAAAAGGAGAGCAAAAGATTCTATTTTCTTGGATTTATTAAGTGAAGTTATTGATGGAGCTAAATTGTTATTAATTAAGCTGAATTAATTTTATGTTTTGACCGTTTAATTTATACACCCTTTCTGCATACTTGCAAGGTAAATAAGTTTCTTTTTCTAAGGTAGAGAGTAGGTTCAAAGGTCGGTTATGCGGCTTTAAGAGTTGAATACATCATATTTATGTGTTGGGACCAGCAAGACAAGATGACAGTGTCCTTCTCTTTCAAGTTTCAATTTCACAACAATGGAAAGGGAAAAAAACATAAAAGAAAAAGTTGGAAGTGAATTAAATGAGGATATCTAGAGAGGACCGCTTCTATAAGTCGGCAATAATTCCAGTTCAACAAGATCGTACAAGGATCCAATGAAGAACTAACTATTTCAGAATCACCGAGGCAGTGTACGTAATAGTAATAGACAGCACAAGAAACAGTTTTATGTGTTCTTTGTAAATCAAAATTTGCCAGAGTATTATTTAATTTGATCAAATTAACCTCTTCAACATCTATTGACAATATAAATTCTTGTATAAATCGATCAAGTTTGAAGCACATATTGAGGGTAAGACGATCAATACCTCCAGATATAAGGGTTTAATAGGTGATCTTTCATTAAAAATTACATATTTTGCATTATCTCTAATTAGTGATCAATTTTTATCTCATAGATTTCATTTTTCTGAGAAAATTCCAAAAACATGTTGGTTAGATAGTGTAAATTAAAACTTGTAACGTTTTTTTTTTCTTTGTGAATTAAAACATTGTTTCTCGAGTGAAAAAGGAAATTGAAAATGATTGATGGAGACAATTAATAAGGAAGGAAATTAAAGAAGAAAAAAAAGGAGGATTTTTCACGAGATAAATTTGGTGATCTACAAACCACAAATTAACATTTTGCTTATCTTCAACGATCTTTCCGTTTCTTTAAGAAGTGTGACCTGCGCGCACTCATGTTTTAGCAACTCTATCGATCCCTCCTCCTGTGTCCTAAGAAATGATAAAGCAATTTAATCGTAGCACTGGCCAGGAATGGGTCATACACATTAAACGAACCCTTGATGAAGGTATAGATGATGAAGATTTAGGCGTTCCTGTCTGCATCTTCAGTGTATCCAAAGCCATAGTTTCAACCAAACAAGAAGCATACATCCCTCAACTAGTTGCAATAGGCCCTTATCATCATCGACGCGTAGAGCTCTTCGAAATGGAGCGTTACAAGCTCATTGAAGCGGAAAGAGTCCAGAAGAAGTATCAAAACATTAGGTTCAGTGACATAGTTGAGCATTTGGAGGAAAATGATGCCACTGTCCGAGCTTGTTATCATGCCTACTTGGATTTTGATCGAGAAGAACTGGCCTGGACTTTTGCCATTGATGCTTCCTTCTTGCTTGGGTACCTCCGAAACTTCATAATTAGAACTGAAGAGCCATCAAGGAATCGTTCATCTTGTAGTCTAGCAGATATGGTCAACCACCTCGCCAAGAAGAAAACCATTCGCCAAGCAATCCTCGGGGATATGCTGATGCTGGAAAACCAAATCCCTCTTTTCGTGCTAAGAGAAGTCAATAGGTATTTTCAGTATGAAAATCCTGATGATGCGTTGGCCATGATGTTAATGAAATTTTGTAAGCATGCGTCTCCGATTAAAATCGTGGATGGACAGCAACGTGTCAGCGAAGAATGTCTCCAAAAGAACCATCTTCTTGATCTTATCTATTGCACGGTTGCACCAAAATCCGAAGATATTGAAAGGGAAATCGAAGAGTCGAAGGAGCGCAACGAAGAGCATGAGGAGAATGGTTGCTTTAAGAAAACTTGGAAGTCAATATGGAGCTTTTTATGTTTCATTATTGTAGTTCCTCTTCGGTTTCTTATACGAATACTCAAATCAAAAGCTGTCAAGGCTGCAGTAACCCTACCATGGCAACTCATAAAGAGTGTTTGCCGTCTTAAACCCACAAGTGAAATAACCAATCTTGTATCAACAGCAGAAACTGTAGCTGCAGAGATCGAAAGTGTGTCTGGATTGAACGATGCGAGTCTATTGATCGAAGAGCTATCGATTCCATCTGCGACAAAACTTTTTGGGATTGGTGTCAAATTCATTCCCACAAAGGGAGGCTTGAAGACTATCAGCTTTGACAAACCTTCTGGAGCTTTTTATCTTCCGGTGGTGAACTTGGACGATGACTCAGAGGTGTTACTGAGGAATCTTGTAGCTTATGAGGCTTCTTTATCACCAGAATGCACGGTGTTTACACGCTATGTTGAATTGATGAGTGGAATTCTGGACACAAAAGAGGATGTGAAGATTTTGAGGGATTCAGGGATTGTCTTGAATCGACTCAAGAGCGACGAGGAAGCAGCAAATCTTTGGCATGGAATTACTAAATTCATGAAGCTAACCAAAGTTCCAATTCTTGACAACGCAATAGAGGAAGCAAATTCTTATTACTCAAATAACTGGAAAGTTCGGATGTCAACGTCTTTCAAGAAATATGTTTATAGCTCATGGCCTATTCTCACATTCTTAGCAGCTAATCTTCTCATCTTGCTGTCTGCTTTGGAGGCCTTCTGTTCTGTGTATGGCTGCTCTAAATGGTCAGCTTCTCTGTGATAAATTTGTAGTACTGTATTTTAACATTTCTATTGCCAATGTCATTGTAACACACTTCTAAGAAGTTTCAAACAAGTGATCATTTTCATCCATACTATTACAGGGAGGCAAACCATGCAGCGGATAACCTGGCAAAATTATGGAGGACTTCATAGAACAAAAGACCTCATTGCTTGGCTTTAATTTCTGTAACAGATTTGATTAGTTTGGATTTTTTATTTCTGTTTTTGTCCTTTTAAGAGCTATCTTTTGTAATCTATGAATCTTGTTGGCTTCAAATTATGGGACACAACATCCTTGTGTTCCTCGTTTCCTTAATGAAAATCGAATTAAGTTCATCAAACAATGGGTATTGTAGTGAAGAGTTTTTTTAGTCTTGTCACTAGATAGAGACATCTCGATGATTTATGATTAGGATTGATAGAGTAAAATTGAAAATAAAAATCATCACCTAGTTTTATAATAATTAGAAACTTTAATTGACCTTTAGAACTAGTTCTAGGTATGAAGCTAATTATGCTAAAGATAAGATTTAATCTTTTGCTCCTTTAAAGACATATCTTAATTTTTGGCTGACTATTTTAAGACATGATAGGAGCTAAATGACAAGCCCCTCATTGTATGATAGATGATGTAGTGTAAGAGGAGATCACACATGCAGAAGAGAGATCGAGCTATGAAAGAATTCACGTGACTTAATATATATGAGAGTAATATATTATGATATCGGTAGAATGTGTTTCTGCCATGTTTGCTGCTCTTCCATCCCCCAGTTTATATATATTTTTTTTTTCCTCCTAATAGCTTGATGAAAATAGCATTGTGGAGGGACACAGAAGGCCAATAAATCCAATATAAGAAGTTGAAAAATGGAGAGTGATCGGAAAATCTAACGCAATATATTTGGGACCATCCATACAAAAGAACTGTGTCCTCCTTCAGATCTCAAATTCACAATATTGAGAAAAAAAAATATATAGAAAGAGTTAGGAGTGAATTAAATAAAGATATCTAGAGAGGACCACTTCTGTAAGTAGGCAATGATGCCCAGGTCCATAAGATCACAAGAATCCAATGAAGAACTGACAATTTCACAACCACGATGCTCTGAAATTAGACAACACGTTAATTAAACAGCTTTATGTCTACTTTGTAAATCAAAATTTGTTTTACAAATTGTGCCAAAATATAATTTAATTTGATCAAATTAACGTTTTCAACATCTTGAAAATATATATTACAAATTAATACTTGTGTCAATTTCATAATCTCTTTGATCATAGGATTTTTTTTGGTGATAAATTAGATAAAATAACATTATTTTATTTCAAGTTTTTTTCTCTCTCCTCCCCTGATAAGCTTGGTGGTCCTCTGTTTTATTTTTCTTCTCTCCTGCTGTCCTGACTTTTTTCTTCTCCTTCTGGCCCATGAACTGTTTGGGCTTTTTTTTCATCTCTTTCTAGCCCGTGAGATTACATTGCTGCTTTGGGTGAAAAGGAAATTGGAAAATGATTGATGGAAACAATAAGGAAGGAAAGGAGAAAAAGAAAGAAAGGATTCTGCATGAGCTAAATTTGGTGATCCAAAAATCACAAGCAACTTGCTTATCTTCAACAATATTTCCACTTTCCAGCTTCTTAAGAAGTTTGAGTTTGCACTCATGTTTTAGCAACTCTAACTATCCCTCCTCCTGTGTCCAAAGAAATGATAAAGCAATTTAATCGTAGCACTGGCCGTGAATTAATGGGTCATACACATCAAACGAACCCTTGATGAAGGTAAAGAAGATGAAGATGTTCCTGTCTGCATCTTCATTGTACCCAAAGCTATCGTTTCAACCAAACAAGAAGCATACATCCCTCAACTAGTTGCAATCGGCCCTTATCATCATCGACGTGTAGAGCTCTTCGAAATGGAGCGTTACAAGCTCATTGAAGCAGAAAGAGCCCAGAAGTATCTAAACAATATATTGGTTCAGTGACATAGTTGAGCATTTGGAAGAAAATGAGGTTAGTGTCCGAGCTTGTTATCCTTCCTACTTGGATTTTGATCGAGAAGAACTGGCCTGGACTTTCGTCATTGATGCTTCCTTCTTGTTGGGGTGCCTCCAAACCTTCATAAGTAGAACTGAAGAGCCATCAAGGAATCGTTCATCTTCTAGTCTAGCAGGTATGGTCAACCACTTCGCCACGAAGAAAAACATTCACAATGGAATCCTTAGGTATATGGTGATGCTGGAAAACGAAATCCCTCCTTTTGTGCTCAGAGAGAAGTCAATACCTATTTTCAGTATGAAAGTCCTGATGAAGCGTTAATTAGCCAGGATGTTAATGAAATTTTTTCAGCACGTGTCTCCGATTAAAATCGTGGATGGCCAGCAACATGTTAGCGAAGAATGTCTGCAAAAGAAACATCTTCTTGACCTTCTCTACTGCAAGGTTGCAGCAAAATTACAGGATGTTGAAAGGGAAATCGAAGATTCGAAGGGGGGCAAAGAAAACCAGGAGGAGATTGGTTGCTTTAAGAAAGCTTGGAAGTCGATATGGGACTTTTTATGTTTCATTATTGTAGTTCCTATTCGGTTTCTTATACGAATACTCAAATCAAAAGCTGTCAAGGCTGCAGTAACTCTACCATGGCAACTCATCAAGATTCTTCGCCTTCTTAAACCCAAAAGTGAAATAACCAATCTTGTATCAACTCTTGATTCCATCTGCTACAAAACTTTCTGGGGTTGGTGTCAAATTCATTCCCACAAAGGGTGGCTTGAAGACTATCTGCTTTGACAAACCTTGTGGAGCTTTTTATCTTCCTGTGGTGAACTTGGACGATAACTCAGAGGTGTTACTGAGGAATCTTTTAGCTTATGAGGATTGTTTAGCACCAGAATGCACGGTGTTTACACGCTATGTTGAATTGATGAGTGGGATTCTGGACACAAAAGAGGATGTGAAGATTTTGAGGGATTCAGGGATTGTCTTGAATCGACTCAAGAGCGACGAGGAAGCAGCAAATCTTTGGCTTGTAATTACTAAATTCATGAATATAACCGAAGTTCCAATTCTTGACAAGGCAATAGAGGATGCAAATGCTTATTATTCAAATAACTGGAGAGTTCGGATTTCAACGTCTTTCAAGAAGTATGTTTATAGCTCATGGCCTATTCTCACATTCTTAGCAGCTGATCTTCTCATCTTGCTGTCTGCTTTGGAGGCCTTCTGTTCTGTGTATGACTGCTCTAAATGGTTGGCTTCTCTATATAAAATCTGTACTGTATTTTAACATTTCTATTGCCAATTGGCACTGTAACACACTTCTAAGAATAAGTCTGAAACAAGTGATCATTTTCATCCGTACTATTACAGGAGGCAAGCCATGCAGCAGATAACCTGGTAAAGCTATGGAGGACTTCATAGACCAAAAGACCTCATTGCTTGGCTTTAATTTCTGTAACAAATTTGATTAGTTTGAATTTTTTTATTTCTGTTTTGTGCCTTCTTAGAGGTTTCTTTTGTAATCTACGAATCTAATTGGCTTCAAATCATGGGACACAACATCCCCTTGTTCGTCCTTTTCCTTAATGCAAATCAACTTAAGTTCATCAAAATATTATGGGCATTGTACGAAGAGTTTTTGAGTCTGTTAACATCAAATTAGATTTAAATTTTTTACAAATTAAATTTTTTACAAGTTTTAGAAAAAGGAATTGGAACCATTGATCAGAAAGTGAGTACGAAGATGAAAAATCAAAAGTGTAAGAAAGTATTATAAAATTATTATTGGAACCATACTTTATACCTTAAAGTTAATATTTTGATATAATATCAAAATTTTGTTGATCAAGTGATCACAAGTTTAAATCTCACTGTTCCATTTTAATCAATAAAATTAAGCACAAAATAATATAAGATTGTACAAGTTTTAAATCTAAAGAACTTTTCACTTGAAAAATATGTTAGAGAATAAGTATAGATTTCTTCAAGTTACATGTCCAAAAATTTTTACTTGAAGAATCTTTTAAAAAAAAAATCATTTAAACTTTTAAGGGAGATAATTCTTTAACAGAAACAAAAATAATAATAATTACATTCATTTTTTTTTCATTCCCTCGTTTGATTTTTTTATTATGAAATGACTAAAACAAAAGTTATTAAACCCTCGTCGTGTCTCTTAAATTTGATTGGTAATTAAAACTTCATTTTGAATAATTTTTATAAACCAAGTTTTTAATGGATCGACAAAGGTGTTGAATATTTAAATATTGGATCAAAATGAGTAAATTTTTCTAAACCTAGCTATCATTTGACTCTTAAGGAGTTGGCCTCGTAATTAAGATGATTTACTTCCATTTACTTATTTGATTTCGTGAATCGTGAGTCTAAAACTAGTGGTAAATGGAAGTAAATCATCTTAATTACTTCCATTTACTTATTTAAATCGTGGGTTTAAGAAAAATAAGCCTTGCCCATCCTGCAATGGTGGTGGGTTGGGTTGGGGTACAGAACTCTCGGTTCGACATGGACATTAATTCTGGTTATTGGGTCTAGGCTTTAGATCTCTTTAGCTGGACCAGATAAATTTTAAACCCATCTAAAACTAGAAATAAATAATATTTTAGTTATATTTCCACCTTCTTCGACTGTATACCCAGCATTAATTTTGCACTACTTTTTCTTTAGCACGACATGGACGTTTTTAATTGATAGATTTGTTTTCCAAATCGTAATGTTGCCTTCGTATATATAATTGGCTGTCTAGAGATAAGGTTTATATGCATGTGGTTGTTGTTAGCTTATTGCTAATTAATACATTGATTAATGGAGGAGGATGGAGCAAAAATGAATTTAAAATACTTAAACTTGAATTATTTGTGTATTTTATTGATGTCCAAGTACTGTAAGCCTCTAGGAAGCATGCCACGATTAATTTATTGAAATATGCAATGATTGATTTAATAAAATATAGATTTTTTTTAAAACAATTTAATATTCTAAATTCTATGGGGATATTGAGTATGTCGAGGTGTTTGTTAACAAAAGTATACAGCAACTAATACCAGTCCAATACATAAAACGCTGCCAGATCTTCCATGATTCAAAACAATGCATAAAAAGGTGATTAACATACTCAGTTACCTTGGTATAGAAAGGATAAACTGCTTAATTTGCTCCAATGGATATTAAATTTCTTCAACTAAAAATTCCCTTGTACTATCTCTATCTTGAAGAAGCAGCCACAAGAACATTTCAACCTTTGATGCCGCAATTGATGCGTATATATATATGCTCCAAGAAATTCAATTCGATCCAATATATTGGTGCTAGACTTGACTGTATATACACCTTGACTTTCTGCTATCCTCTTAATTTGGACTCAAACTAACATCATTTAGCAATTGTAGGAGTTGTTGACAGTGAGAGTTCTGATGGCCTTAATGAAGCTTCTTTTCCAGTTTAACTTCCAATGCCAAGTTCCCTTCACATACTCTCCCATGTCAGCCAAACAATAAGCAGGTGCAGCAGACAAAGCATAAAGGCCTGGAAAGTTGTCCCTTAAAATCCCACTTTGTAACCATTTGTCTGTTAAAAAATAAATTGTTCTTCCTTTCCCAGCCTTGAAATAGCACTCACTCTTCAAAACTGATAAAGTTTCAGAATTAGAGTCTATAAATACTGTTTCCATGTTTCTGAAAGTGGGACATTAATTAAAATATGGAAGACCATATTTTGGAATAACCTTAAACTCACCTTGTTTTCTTGGATCAATTGAGCAACCAAATTTAATGGTTCCCGAGATTAATTTTGGAAGAGAAGATAAGCTTCCTTTTCATCAATAATTTATCTTTTCATGTCCCCGTAGAATCAATCATATATTTACTTTTCTTGTCGAATGATGCGAGTCGGATGATATTTCAAGATTAAATTAGTAATTTGATAGAAACAACCTCGCAGATCCTCCATAATTTGAACTCGTACGATAACCTCCAATCAGAGAGGAAAGAAGGGCTAGAAATTTTTGTTTGATCTACCAAGTTTTCTTTTCCTGCCCCACTAATGTATTATTACAAAGCCAGCTGAGATGAAAGAGACGTACGAGACATTTTTTTGAGCAACTTGTCCAATTCTCTAACCTACATATTTGGAAGCAACATCAGCCAACGAGGAGAGGTTTCTTTTCAGCTGTGGAGACTTGAAGAAAGATATTTAACACAAATGTCCCATCACAGGAGAGCTTTGCGTAACAAGAAGGTATTCTTAGCAGTTACAGGACATTTATGACCATACACTCTCTTATAAAACTTGGCTGGACACTGTGCTTGAGACATGGGACTAGGATTATTTTAAAAAATAATATTATTTTAGATTTTATTTTTAAAAATGTTAAACTAGGATCCTTGAACAATTTTTTATTTGGTTTGATATAGTTTTGGGCTATTAGATCAGGTTAAATTTGTTTTTTATGATAAGAACTCGAAAACCAACTTCCTACTAGTTTGATAATACTTTATAATATAAATCTTATACCAAGTTTTAGGTTACTGGATTGACTTGTTGGAACGAATCTTATTTTTATAATAATACTTTAATATATATATATATATATATATATATATTCATGGAAACAAGTTAACAATGCAGTTGCATTTGAAATAAATATCAGGAAACTGATGTGACAAAAGGAAAGTGTCATATTTTATTTTTTTTAAAATTAAAAAGAAGAGTTAATTTTTATGGAAAGTATGGAATCATCATACGTGCTACATCCAATTACAAATCGCATGATATGAGACTCTCTTTCTCAATCTATTCTGCAACTTGCATGGATGATTTGGCCCTTTGGATAAATTCAACCAAATAATTCTTAAAATAACTGGTTTATTAATTGAGTCCTTTTCATGCCTTCATTTATTAATTAACAGTTTATTATATGAATTTACTCGATATTGAATGAGAAATGTTTAAGATTAATTGAAATTTATTACTGTCAAATTCAGTAATTAATGTAACATATATTAAAACCATAAAAAATATGAATTAATAAAATAAATTTAAGAAATTATCATCATCTCAAATTTTATTCAAAGTACATGAACACATAGGAATCAACAAGCCTGGATTTAATGGAGAGAAGTCTCGATCGAGTAGCTTAATTTTTTTTTAAGGACTGGGGAGGTGAGGTCAACCTTCCTTTATCAATATTTAATAAAATGGGAGGAACTAAAAGATCAATTTACAGTACATACTTCATTTGATATTAAAATAGACTGATTGATTACATACTCGACTGGAAAGATAATTTATCAAAAATAAAATAATAATATAATTCAAATTTAAAAATTAAAATTAAATAAATTACCCTTTATTAACTCTGCTATACTTCGAGGGTGTTTTTTTTTTTTCCAACTTACCTTTCAAAGTTTTTTTTCTAGAAAAACATTAAATTGATTTTTAGATATTTTTTAATGATTCTGATATAAAAAATAATTTTAATATAGATAGACAATTAAAAATTATTTTTAAAAATCACAAAACATCACATTATTAAACACTGTTCATGCTGTCCAACAGTTGAGGAATTGTTTTTTTCTTTCAAAAGTTATCATACGGACATTATAGGGTGGAGAAGTTGGCATTGGTATTTTTCATATCATCTTTTAGGTTTCTACTCCAATGTTATGAGAAAAGACATTTTTTCATAAATTTTTTAATTCTGGTATAGATAAATTATTTGTCAATATTAAATATAAACTTAATTCTAAAGATACCACTTAACATTAAATAAAAACAAGGGAAAGAAATTCCATAAATTCCAAATTTCATATAGTGATTAATGAAAATCTAAAGCTAACGACGAAAACTTTCATCAAATATTTTGTGATTTTTGCTTCGTAAACAAGATTTTTATTTTTAAAAATTAAAATAATATTATTTTAGTTTTTTTAAAAATTAAACTAGATTTTGATAAATTAAGATTGACTCATTTATTTAATCCGGTTAACTTTCAGTCAGTTTTTTTTAAGCCTAAATTGTACCAATAACACCTTTTGAGATGGTGATTCCAATAATAATTAAAAAAACTAAATAAATTCTTTTACTTAATTTATTAATTTGGTTGAGATGATTTATCTAAGATTTGACGAGAAAAAAAAATTAATTTCTATACCAAATGAGCAAAAACCGTTCTCTTCTTGTTCCAAATCTGGAAATCCAATAAAAACAGGAACAACCCACAAAAAACCCGGGAACTTAAAAATATTTACAACTTATATATATACATAGAACCCTTTTAACAGCTAAGTTCTTACTTTATATTTAAATAGATACATAGCTCTGTGTTGTTGTCTCTCAACAGTTGTCAAAAGATAGATTCTATGTTTTTGTAGTTTTACTCATCAGATACTGCAGATTCCTCTTTTCCAGTTCTGCAAATTTTAGCCATAAGCAGCCTTCCATAGAAACCGACACCTTATCCGTGATTCTTCTCTGTCATCTTATACTCTCTCTTGTCTACTCTAAATCCCTCTCTCTGTATGTGTGTGTGTGTGTGGAATACACATTCCTTGTTGTTTTTGGTTTCTTTTCTTATCTTTTGTTTTTTAATGTGCACGAAACCAAATTCTTGCCTTTCACGAGATGATAAGAGAGTAGTAGTGGTAGTAGGAGGAGTAATAGCTTTTAGTCTTTTTAGCTTGATATTTTTGGACTCTTTCTTGCTATTGTTGGCGCTGTGTGTATGTATATATAGGGACTTCACGTGCCCTGTTTTATTCAGCTATTCAAGGCCCTTTGGTTTTGATTCTTTCTCGCTTTGTTTTTGGTGTTTTTCTTTGACTTGGAGTCTTGTACAATTCTGTGTTTATTGGTATAAGATCAGTACCACTTGAATTTGATGATTTTGAGCTTTGTTTCTGCAAATTTTGGCAAAGTGAGGTTTTGGTTTCTGGGTTCTAGTTAAAGTTCATGTTTTGATTCTTTTTAATTGAATTTGAACTCAAAAGAGTTGTTCTGCTAAGCTTAAGTTAACTCAAATTGGGTGTTCTTGAACTGTGATTTATGCAAATGGAAAAAGAAATGAATGGTTTGTTAGTTTTGGCCATGGTGTCTATGCTATGTAGTTTTGGTATCAGCAAGGAGTGTACAAACATCCCGACTCAGTTATCGTCACATTCATTTCGATATGAACTGTTATCATCACAGAATGAAACATGGAAAGAAGAAATGTTTGAACATTATCATTTGATACCTACCGATGATTCTGCTTGGTCCAGTTTGCTGCCAAGAAAGATACTGAGAGAAGAAGATGAGCATAGCTGGGAAATGATGTATAGAAATTTGAAAAGTCCTTTGAAATCCTCTGGAAATTTCCTTAACGAAATGTCATTGCATAATGTGAGATTGGATCCAAGTTCAATCCATTGGAAGGCTCAACAAACAAACTTGGAGTACTTGTTGATGTTGGATGTGAATAACTTGGTGTGGAGCTTTAGGAAAACTGCAGGTTCGTCTACACCAGGAAAAGCTTATGGTGGTTGGGAGAAACCGGATTCCGAGCTTCGAGGACATTTTGTAGGTTAGTTTTTTGTGGTTTTTGCTGATGATCTTGAATTTAGTGTTGATCAATATTAGTACATATATTTTTATGACAGACAAATTTGATTTGGCTTGTTGAAGGGCACTATTTGAGTGCATCAGCACAGATGTGGGCTTGTACTCATAATGAAACTCTAAAGAAGAAAATGTCTGCAGTAGTTTCTGCTCTATCTGCCTGTCAGGTGAAAATGGGAACAGGATACCTTTCTGCTTTCCCATCTGAATTATTTGATCGGTTTGAAGCTATAAAGCCAGTCTGGGCTCCTTATTACACCATTCATAAGGTACTATCTACTTCAAAATGGTTCACTGTAGTGATTCTTTAGAAAGTTATACGACTAACCATTTGTGTTGTTGACTTTGACAGATCCTAGCAGGTCTTTTGGACCAATATACATTGGCAGATAATGCTCAAGCTTTAAAAATGGTTAAGTGGATGGTTGATTACTTTTACAATCGAGTTAGAAACGTTATAACCAATTACAGTGTTGAAAGGCATTATCTATCACTCAACGAGGAAACTGGTGGTATGAATGATGTCCTTTACAAGTTATTTAGCATAACAGTAAGTACACTAATCTGTGCAGTTTCCTTTGCTTCTCCTGATTCTTCACTTCATGAGTCCTATGAATTGTCTCCCTGGAGCTGGAATGGATATATTTTTGAATTTACTCTGTTCCGTGGAAGATAAACCTCTGGATATCTTTAACTCGAGCCTTAAATGTTACTTTGGTGCAGGGAGATCCAAAGCATTTGGTGCTGGCTCACCTGTTTGACAAGCCTTGCTTCCTTGGTTTGCTTGCAGTACAGGTAATTTATGACTATCAATTGTTGTTTATCAGCTTTTGGCTGGTGTTTTAGTCTTCTGGTTTTTCAGGTCTTTTCCTTCCTTTTGCCGATAAGAATAGTTTCCCTTTGAGAAAACAAGCTTCTGATTTTGTAAAATGAAATGTTATCATCTTTGACATAACCATTCCAATCAGTTAGAGCAAGCCTAATTTAAGATGAACTTCTGAGTTTTTTATATTGCAAATAGAATGAATTTGGAATGCAGGCTATTTTATAGAAGCTTCTTCTCTTCCTTGTAGGCCGATGACATATCAGGTTTCCACGCCAATACACATATCCCTGTTGTCATCGGTGCACAGATGCGATATGAAATCACTGGCGATCCTCTTTATAAGGTTAATGCTTTATATTAATCATAGATTACCTGAGCAACATTTTCTATGAAATGTTGTAGCATTTTGATTACTGTTCTACTGAGCTATTGCAGTTCATGTTAGAGTAGTCATGCATGCATGATCTCTGATCTTAAAACTGCCTAAGACAGATTTGATCTTCCAGGATATAGGAGCATTCTTCATGGATGTAGTCAACTCTTCTCACAGCTATGCAACTGGAGGAACTTCTGTTAGCGAGTTCTGGTACTGATTGTTGTTTTTCGTTCAATAATAATAGTGATATTCTGAAGTAGGTTTAATGCCTCCATATAGAAGAATCTTGCTTCTACTTTCATAAAAAAAAGCTTGCTAAGATCTTATCCTGTGTTGGTTGACACCTTGCCTGATGTGTGAGTAGGTCAGATCCAAAGCGACTGGCTAGCACGTTACAGACAGAAAATGAGGAATCCTGCACAACTTATAATATGCTGAAGGTGTGTTTCATCTCATATCTCTGCTTACTGATTTAGATTTTATGTGTACTTGATGAATAGAATTTGTTTCGATCTTTTCAAAAACTTATTTTGACTCCAAGGTCTGTATGTCAGTAAACATTTTGGCATCTATACGGCATTTACCTGGCAGTTTTTTCATCTTCGTGTTACATAAATTTTCCTGCTTAAATACTCTGCACTTTTTTTGCAACCTGTAGGTCTCTCGCCACCTGTTCAGATGGACCAAAGAAATGGCTTATGCAGATTATTACGAGCGAGCTCTGACAAACGGTGTGCTAGGCATCCAAAGAGGAACAGAACCTGGAGTGATGATTTACATGCTTCCACAATATCCTGGAAGTTCCAAAGCCAAAAGCTATCATGGATGGGGGACTTCGTATGATTCTTTTTGGTGCTGCTATGGAACAGGTGTGGAAACTGTTACCTGCCTCATCCTTTCTTAGCTGCTAATACAGTTCACTGTTTTTAATCATTTTTTACTTGTAAGAGGAGAAACATACCTCTGCTTCTGTGCTAACAATTTGATATTATCTTTTGTTGCTGTACCCACAGGAATTGAATCATTTTCAAAGCTGGGAGATTCCATATATTTTGAAGAAGGAGAAGCCCCAGGCCTTTACATCATTCAGTATATATCAAGCTCTCTTGATTGGAAATCTGGACAGATTGTGCTCAGTCAGAAAGTTGATCCTATCGTTTCTTCGGATCCATATCTTCGGGTGACATTAACCTTTTCTCCTAAGAAGGTATTTGCTGAATCGATGTATCATATGAGCATACGGAAACTAGTGTTACTTTTGAAGGAGGTACTTGCCAATAAAAAAAAAATTCAACCTGGATCCTCCTTGGCTGGGAAAAGGATGTTAAAAAGTGGCTAAATCTACTGGAAATTTATAATTATTTTTGTAGTGTGCAAGTGCACAGAGAATAGAAAGTCTTAACAAGGGGTGGAAAAAAAAGGCTTACCTGTGATCATAATGGATCTGATTTGTGCAGGGGACTAGCCAAGCATCGACCTTGTATTTGCGGATACCAATTTGGACAAATTCAGAAGGTGCTACTGCAACAATAAATTCTCAGAGTTTGCGTCTACCAGCTCCAGGTGTGAAGTATAATCATGACTATTTGCATCTGTTAATCTACAGGTTTCTCATATCTGATTTAATACATTTTATAAGTGCTAATAGGAGAGTTCATTGGGCATCTTCAGAGTGATACCTGGAATAATCTCTAATACTCTGCTTCTAATGCAGGTAGTTTCTTATCAGTCAATAGAAAATGGAGAAGCAGTGACAAGCTAACCCTTCAGATTCCCATCAGTTTGAGAACAGAGGCCATTAAAGGTATTTTCTTTGGATTCCTGCTTGAAATGTAAAATATTTTCGTGAATGTCTATAATGATGATGGACGTAGAGCTGACAAAGTTCTCTGAACAACATTCAGATGAGCGGCATGAGTATGCTTCTGTTCAGGCAATACTTTATGGTCCTTACCTACTTGCTGGTCATACAAGTGGTGACTGGAACCTCAAATCCGGGTCAGGAAATTCTCTTTCAGACTCAATAACACCAATCCCTGGCTCTTATAATGGACAATTAGTATCTTTTTCCCAAGAGTCTGGAATTTCGACTTTTGTGTTAACAAATTCAAACCAATCAATATCAATGGAAAAGCTCCCGGAATCAGGCACCGATGCTTCTCTACAAGCCACCTTTAGACTTGTATTTAAAGACTCTTCTTCCTCGAAACTCTCAAGTGTTAAAGATGTTATTGGAAAATCAGTCATGCTTGAACCCTTTCATCTTCCTGGAATGCTTTTAGTGCAGCAAGGAAAAGACAGAAGCTTTGCACTCACAAATTCTGCTGATGATGATGGATCATCTATCTTCCGCGTGGTTTCTGGATTGGATGGAAAAGACGGAACTGTATCCCTGGAATCAGGTATCCAGAATGGTTGCTACGTGTACAGTGGTGTGGATTATAAGTCAGGTCAAAGCATGAAGCTTAGCTGCAAATCAGGGTCATCATCAGATACTGGTTTTAATCAGGGAGCCAGCTTTGTAATGAACAAAGGACTAAGTCAATATCATCCAATCAGCTTTGTTGCAAAGGGGGACAAAAGAAATTTTCTTCTTGCACCATTACATAGTCTGAGAGATGAATCTTACACTATTTATTTTAACATTCAACCTTAACAAGTGTTGATAGAGCTATTGATTAGTGACTCTGCTGTTAGATAAATTAAGTTCAATACATAAAGAGGAGGCTTGAACTTGAAACCTCTTACGAGGAAAGGGGACAATAATTGGTGTGGGGCACTTTCTTAATTAGTTTAGTATAATTATTTTTATTATATTACTTGCTTAATTGTTAAGAGTTTTTTGGCGTTTCCAAAGACTAGTGTAAAAACATGCTTATTTTTTGAGTTTGATTTAATCATTGGATCAAATTAAAATGTTTTAAATATCTAATTATATAGGATAACTAGCTTACAAGCTGCTTTTGTTTTTAGACCCAAATTAAGCTCGAAAGCTACCATTTAAATTTTTGTTGTTTTTGAATTTTTTATATATTTAGAAAAGGATTTTAGATGTGGAACAACCAACCAAGAATTTTTTGGATTAAATTTACAAATAGAATATTTAAGAAGCTATTCAAATGCATAGGCTGGTTCAATAAGAAAATTCTTATTTTATTAGACGAAAACTTAATCATTCTAATATCTATATATAAAAAAACTATATTTTTAATATTAAGAATATATTTTACGTATAAGTTTGTAATTCCACGTATTAAAAAAAATAAAATAATTTTTTTAAAAATTTTAAAATATTGGCTCAGTTCTCATGGTTTTAATAAACTAGTTATTAAAACTAAAAATACATGCTAAAATGTATTTTTAAAATTTTCATTGTATGAAAATATAATAGAATTTTTTTTTATCTTTGAGAGACTTAATCATATGCATGAAAATAAGATATTTTTTTTGTGTAATTTTTTTGTAATGTAAGAGATCGGATCGGGCTGAAATTGGCATAAAGGTTTTTTTTTCCGACTGGGCCGGACCAGCCCAGCCATTTTGGTATGGACCGGAACAGGTCCGGCCCCTTAAACAGGGGAGACTCTCCAGTCTCCACTGTTCACTTTGCAGAACAGTGGAGCTGGCGCAGAAACAGAAGAAGGGGAAAGAGGAGAATGGGCGGGGGAAGCTGACCTGCGGTGGCTCACGGCGGCGGTCTCTGGTGGCGGTGGCGTTGCGGTTGCAGACTGTGGAGCTACTTGGCCGTTGGCTCTTCTTTCTTTCTCTGTGTTTTCCTTCTGCATTTTTTCTTTTCTGGGTTTCCTTTTTTTGCTCCTGCTGCTCCCCCTCTATGCTTCTGTTTCCTTTTCTCTTATCTCTCTGTCCCTCTCCGTTTTTTTTCCTATTTCGTTTTTTTCCTTTCCTGGTTCTCTCTCTTTTTCTGTCGTTCGTCCTCTGTTTTTTTTGTCCCCCTTCTGTAATCTTTCTCTCCCCCTTTCTGTATTTTTTTGTTAGTTCTCTCGTCCCCTGTTCTTCTTATCTCTTTTCTGTTCTTTTCTCTCTGGTTTCAAAAACAATCTCCCCCTAAATCTTTCTGTCTCTAAAAACTTCTCCCCCTCTCTGCGAAAACTCCCTCACGTAAAAATGTCTTCTCTCTCCCCCCGTCTTTTTTCGTCTGTTTGTTCCCTTTGTTCTCTGTTCCTTCGTTTTATCCTTTCTCCCTCTGTTTTTTTCATCCCCTGTTTCAAAACAATCGTCCTCCTGGTTTTAAAAAATCTCTCCTCTGTTCCCTCTCAATCCCCCTGTTTCTTTCCCTTTCTTTTTTTTTCGGTTTCTCTCCACTCTACCCTCTGTTCTTTGTTTCTTTTTTTTTTGCTAATCCTCCCTCCTCTGTAACCTCCTTTCCCCTCAAAATCCCCCCTTCAAACTGTCCCCAGCTTCTGTTATTTATAAGGGCAGGGGAGAGGGAGCCACCCTACCCTGTACAAGCGCAGGGTAATGTGGCATGGGGCGGCCTCTGTGCAGCCGCCCCAAGGCATGTCTCCCCTCTCTTTTCTTCATCATGTTGGCAGGGTATGATGGGTATGGGTTGTGTCGGGTTTTTGGGGGGAGAGAGAGAGGGGAAAAAGCGGGAAAAATCATCTTCTTCCCTGCCTCTTCGCGCGCAGGGGAAGAAGAAGGTGCAAGCCGTTCAAAACGGCACCATTCCATGTTTCCTCTTCTTTTTTTTTTTAACAGTGTATGCAAAACATCGTTTTGCACAAAACACTCCATTTTATTTACAAAGAAATGGCGCCAAAATGTGCCAAATTCCAAATAAGTCCTCCATTTTATATTTGTTCAATCAAGTCCTCAATTGCAATTTTAATTTTAAAAATTAATTCAATTGCATCCCTGCTAAATTCTATCATCGGCCCTAAATTTATTTGTCTTTTTCACTTTAATCCTTTGGTTTGAATTTATAAACTTTCAATTTTTTTAATTTAACTCCTGATTCAGTTAATTTCAGTACCTATAGTTACACACCGTTTTCATTGTGGTCCTTGGTTTTGGATTTCTTCATTCAAATTTATAATTAGCCATCAAACTTCAATATTTATACAATTAAACCTTTGATTTGACCAAATCAACTCTTAAAATTTATTTTTTAACCGCTGAACTTTAAATGCTTTCAATTAAAATTCAAATTGACTTAAAAATCAATTTTTCTTATAATCAAATCCTCCATAAATTCAATTCAACCTTCAATAAAATTTCATTAAATCCATAAGCATCTCATTATTTTAAACTTTCAGGATTATTTGTCAAAGCAGGCAGTTCCATCAAGAGGTCAGCTTTATTTTTTAATTATTAGTTTTTTTTAGGAATCACATTTTTTGTTCTCTCTGACTTTTCATCTCCTCCTGTACATGTGTCTTAAAATAATATACTGAAGAATTTATATATATATGCCAACCGTGATTTTTTTCCCTCAATGATTGGATGAGCTACAAGAGATCACAAAGTGATATAGGGCATGCAATCGCGTGAAGGATCCACAAAGTTCTTCGGCGCTATACATAGAACCGTTATAAAGGAAATCCTGAGCGAAAAAAGTACAAGTTCATCCCAATCTGAAGCTGAAAATGATGCAAGTTCAGGGAAATAGCCAGCATGTTTTGCTGCAACAAGCTTGGAAGCAACCACTTTGCCCAATGACTAGGTGCTGGGAAACAATTGCATGAAACAGCACAATTCATGAAAGCAATGTAAAAAATAGGAACTGAGCATGTAAAATCTCCTGACAAATTAAAGCACAATACAATAGTCGAATAAAAATTTAATGCTTGTTTCTGTCAAAAGAGTCGTCTGGCATGATCAAAAGTTATGCTTGTTTTTTTTAGAAAGGTCTTCTAGCATGATCATATACTACGTTTTGAACTTAAACCTATTCATCTAGTTCATAAATGTGTATGCTAAGCTTTTCTGGTAGTCTAATTATTTGATAGATCTATCCAGATGAACTTTTCTCTGCTAAAAGTAAAATTTTTAAAACTGAATTTAGATAATTGTTCTGACATCTTCATAATATTGTAAAATCTATTTTTATATGCTATTTAGTTCCTGTTCAAACAATTCTGTCATAAGACACCTGCGCTCATTTTCTTCAGGTCTGTGATTGCATGTCGTTGTTCTATGCAAGACATGATTAATGTTTAAGTTAACATCCTTTTTTTTTCTTCAACATGATTATTATATGAATCAAACAGCAATCAATTTGTCAAAATAGTAAAACCACGGAGAAGGGACATGAAAGATTGAACCCGTAAGTTAATGAACATTATACTGTGTCTTGAAACTAAAACTAACTAATATGTTTCCTGCTTCTTAGAAAGTCCTATCAGAAAACACTAATTGCTTTCAAAGTCCTCTGCCCTAATTTATTTAACTTTGATGTTGAAATAAACAGTATCATTTCTGTAGTTCAGTAATGGTTTCAGAAGAAACTTTCTTAAGGGTTTTGGGAGGTTTTAAATTCATTTATGATATCTTGATCTTAAAATTTTTTTTGTAAACCTCGATATGAATTCATTGAGAAGGCTTTGAGTGTGAACACATGGAAAGAAGTTGGTTTTTGCATGAAAGTTGCACTATCAGGGTTGACTGAGTTACCTACTTTCAAGACATCGCCGGAGCAATTCTAACATCATCATCGCCAAAGACTACTTGAAATAGGTAAAGGGGATGCTCATCTTTCATTTGAATTCAACCTTGCTCAATTTTAAGGTCTATAACTCTACATTTATTCGTTTGAAGTTGCTAACTCGATCAGTCAAAACTGGCAAAATCAGAGTCCAATCGACCGAACGACGTGTCACTCATCTTCTGTTCTTTAATTATGAACAACGCGTCATTTATGGTTTTTTATTTAGGATTGTAAAATTTTAATTGAGCCTCTATTTTTTCAATTTCTTTTAATTACACCCATAATTTCCTATAAATTTTTAATTTCATGCAATTTCACTCCTACCAAACTCAATTATCAGCCCCTAAGTTGTCTGCCTTTTTTATTTTTGGTTCTTGATTATGAATTTATGCATTTTGACCTTCAATTGATAAATAAACTTTCAATTTATTCAATTTTCCTTTCGATTTGGTTAATTTTAGCCCCTATATTCACGTGCAAAATTTTTAATCTTTGATCTTCCTCAAATCATATGTTGATACAATGCCAATTTGTATCACCAAAATTAATTTCATGGTGAGGGGTCTTTTGGTGTGTTCGAAACACACTTGATGATGAGCTACAAGTTCAATGGTCAATGATGATAAATGGAAGGTTTCAAAGGAAAATATGGAAACTACTCTTTTATGATATTACTTGGAGTATTTGGTTAACCATAAATAATTTGGTTTTCAATGATATTCAACCAAATCTAGAATTTTACTTTTCCTTAACCCTCCATCGGTTGTCTACATGGTTAAAGAATTGTGAAGCATATTTCTCTTGCACAGTTAATAATCTTCAAATTAGTGTTGATTGCATTCAACGATAGACAAATACCAAAAGATAACGTTGACTGTTTGCATGGTCTTTGTTTCACGTTGTAGGCTTTTATCATCTCTCTTTTGTTTCCTCTCCATTGGATCTCTTTTATATACAAACTATATCTTTTCATGACGGCCATCCTCTAAATGGCTAGCATGATTTTAATAATACCTTCTATTATTATTATATATAAAAAAAAAGAGTTGCGTAATTAAAATCGAGGCTGATGATCACTAATCAAACTCGAGGCATGTGAGAAATATAGGTAAGGTCAATGAAGCTTTTAAAAAATTTTATGTACTGCGACAATGTGGCATTTATATTATTCACAATTAATACAAACTTATTGCCTTTCACACCCGAATTCAGATCGGCATTATGTAGGTAAGGTTTATTCTGGTTTATTAAGAAGTGCAAAAACGACGTATGCAATATGATATCATGCTGCTGCTGCTAGCAATGATCATCCTCGAAGAATAATTACAGAAAGGACAGAGCTTGAGCTTTGAGGCTTGTTTATTTATATAATTTAAAATAATTTAAAATCGGGGTAAATATTTTTGATTTAGGAGGTTCTAATCAATTAATAGAAACAAATTTATTATATTTAAAACACGTTTGATAACCTAACAAATATGTATTTGGACCTAACAAATAGGTACAAGCCTAAAAAGAGGTTTCTATCTAAATGAAAAGCCCAAAACTTTTAGATTCGATCATTGTAAGTGACTCAAATTTATTTGGAGATTCTACAAGTCTAGGGTCAAATTGTTCTATCAAATAGATTTGCACTAGTAGTTCAAACAATACAAAGCCATAATTAAAGGGCTTTTAAATAATGACTTTTTTTTTTAATTTTATATTTTGTTAGATGGGCTGAAGCTGAACGAAATGAAGAAATTTGCAACATTTTAGATCCTCATTTGTGACGTGGGAAAGTTTCTTTGCTATTTTTGGTATAATAATGTTTATTATATTAATTCATCAATGATTAAGATTTTTAGTTTTTTTTAGAGTTAAAAAAATTCTAGATATGCAATTTGATAAATCAAGTGTAATTTATAATTCAATTATTAAATTAAGTTTAAATTTTTCTAGAAAAATCTAAAAGTCATGTTTTGTATTAGATTAAAATTTTATGATAATCACGGGTCAAGAAAACCTTAAAATAATTCTTAGAAGTTACAATGCGAGATTTTTTTTTATTTACCAAGTTGTATTTGAATTCTTTTTTTTTTTTACTTGACTTATAACTTTAATATTTTAATTAGTATTTTTCTTTATATAAACCCTAATACTAGATAAGTTTTATTAGTTAGTTAAGTTTTAATTAAGTATTTTTTTCTATAAAGAATTTTAGTTTTAATGAAAATTTATTTTCTATAAAGGATTCACGACTAATATAAAGGATTTAAGATCAGGAACAGGAAAACTAGAAATGAAAGGAACTACCATCGCTCAGGATTTGAAGTACATTGAAATCATAAAAACAAAAGAATATACAAAGGGATTAAATATTTATCACAATTGAAGGATAGAGCACACCGTTTGTATGACAGTGAGTACAAGGAGAAAAGTAGCAGCAACAACGGAGATGCCAGTCCATGGATTGTTGAAGTAAACCTGCTTCAAGGTTGCCTTCCACTTGTACCTACGCTTTCTGCAATGTAAATTCAGCTCTTCGCAGAGACCCGAAAGAAAACTTTCTGAAGAGATAACATTTTCTATGAAAAGATTGTGAAAAAGATTTGACACTGCTTCGTCACTGCTTAGCATATTTTTCATATTCTCATTGTGAGCAAGTACTTCCACATCTTTGGTAGCACTGACGAGGCAGCTGATGAAAGTAATATAGTCATTTACGAAAGTATCCCCGTTCGCATGATGGCATTGCTCAAAGGCCTGGAGATTTCTGAATAAGATTTCTATCACATCATATATTTTTAGTTGTGGAATTTCTAGAATCCCATTACTGAATGTTATGTCAAATAGTGAGCTTCTTTCTGTATTCTTAAACTTCACTCCAGATTGATGGAGCTCCGTCGCAGTGGGTGCGCTTAAGAAAGCTTCTTCTTTCGCTGGACGGTGCTTCTCTGTTGGCTGCTGACACTTGCTTAGGAAGTCAACGAAATGTAGGACTCTAGAGGAATCGATTATTTTCCAACTGTCCTCTTTCACCCAGTCAGACCATTGACCTTTCAATAACCCACAGCTAAGCTCAATAAGGGTACAATTCTCAGGATTGGCAGCTACACTGGATAGCTCAAGCAACTTCTGGAGGATGAAGAATGGAAGCTGATTTTCAAGCAAGCTCATATCAAACAATACATCAGCAAACTTAAATGGACGATAGAAAATGTGGTCACTACGTCTACTTTCATAAAACCCGCTCAAGTACTTAATGTTCAGTAAGACCATAATAATGAAGACAGCATCCAGTAAGATCATTGTTACGAAGTCTTTCCTACCAAGATTAATGGTTTCGGCATAACTATCACGTAATTCCGTTTCATTCTCCTTGATAATGTTAATTAAATCCTCCACACTTACTAATAAATTCTGTTCGAGAAACTGCTGCAAGTACATTATTTTGTGGTCTTCCATAGCTTTTAGATTTTCCTTACCATGGTGAATAGGGCCTATTGAGACTACTCGAGGTGTATATGCCTTTTCATTTAACTTCCGCAATCGTTCCGGGACTCTGTAGATGCAGCATGCCAGGGAGAAAGCCTTCTTGATTTTCAATTGCTCCCTTAAAGAAATAGCTAACTCATTGACATCAAGTGAAACTTCATCGCTCTGATCCATTATATGCTGATCAGTACTACTTGATGTTCCACCAATTTCCACCCTGTGACTGAACTGATACAATCGCTGGTGTTCAGAAACAGCACGTGTATACTATCACTTATAAGTCATGAAAAAAAACATATTCTGAAAACAACCACAATAATATTTTGCATGAAATCAAATTTGTACTTCTTTCACTTAAATCATGTCTTTTCACATCTTCACACAATAGCAATATAATGGCTAAACGCAGATATTTTTCATGGGCCCTTAAGCTCACTTAAATTATAATGGCATCAAAATGTACCGTCCCACAAAAGAATTTTTTGGCCAGAAAAGGCAATTTTACCAGAAAAAATAAAAAACATGTTAAAAAATAATATAAATCATATCTTGAGAACTTATGTAATAGCTTAAATTATTAGGTTGAATTGATTATTTGACATGACATCAGAGCCTTGATAACTAAGCGATCACAAGTTCGAATCTCACAATCCTCATTTATTTGATAAAAAATAAACACAAGGTGGACATGTACAAGTTTGAAGTTCAAAGAGTTCATTTAAGGAGATGTGTTAGAAAATAATATAAATCATATCTTATAATCTCATCTAATAGCTTAAGTTTTTAGGTTAAGATAATTATTTGACAAAATAAACCATATGGCATACCAACTTGCTAAACAAGGAGTTTCGAGAATCTGAGTTTGTGGCTTGGATGTAATATTGTGGCTTCTTTAGATCGATTATAGAACACTAGATGTTATGATGTTTTGATAATAAAAAGGCTGGGATTAAAACATTGGCTGCGGAATTTTGAAGTCGTTTGTTTTAGCTACATTTCCGTAATGATAAATCTCTACAGTGTTTGTTGCTGCTCCTTCAAATGGCTACTGCTATGGACTAGAAAATCAGAGGCAGGTTCTGTTGAAGTTATTGATGCTGTTTTAGGGTGCTGCAAATAATTCTCTATGGTAACGTCAGCTGTTGGTTTCCTGGAAAATGATCAGATGGAGCTGCAGTTTTTTTTTTAAATTATTATTATTGTTTTTCTAGTCTTTGTGTTTTCTAGGGTCTCTTTTGCTTGGTTCTTGGCTGATGTATTTTTCGGCAAACTCCATGAGTTGTTGTTCTTCCCTATTCTAGGCTTTATCTATTTTGCTTATAAAAAAAAACAAAAACCTTCTCATTAACAAGAAACTATTGACTCGTCTGCTATTGAGATAATTCATTTCACTCGAACTTTAGTTTGCAACATTATTGAATTTTTAATTGTTTTTGAACTCTGTGACGCAGGGCGTTATTTTTTAATTTTATGACATAATTATTTTTATTATAATATTTATTTATTTATTAAGAATTACAAGGATTTATTTAGTTTAAAAATTTTAATGCTAGCTAGATTTTATTAACCACGCAACTTTTACTATGAAATATTTTTTGATTTTAGGTTTAGAATTTGTAAAAATAAAGTTGTCTAATTTATTTTTGTAAACAGAGATAAACAACTATTAGTCAAAAATTTATCTATAATTTTGGGCTTAAGAAATTCTATTTTTTTTCTACTATTTAGGACTGTAAAATATTAAAGCTTGAAAATCCCTAGTGCTATATATATGCGACGTTACTTTGGGATGGAAATTAATTATAAGGACACAATGGCAAAAGTTGTTGTTGATCCTAAGAATGCACCATTTACACAACTTGATGAATTAAGAGGAATTTAATCAATTTCTTTTGATGTAAATTTTTTGGCGAAATAATTAGAGATGCCTAAATATGGTTGCATGCTTCGCTGCCATGTATCAGGTCGAAGGAATTCTTAATGCATTTAGTACGTAATAGAAAATTATTTACTCTAAATAATAATTATTTTCTGTAACCAGATACATTACTAGTACCTTTTTATTTGGCACTTGTTTTTTTAACGTATAAATATATGTTAGGTTGCATGTTAAGAATATTTTTTACTGTAATTTTCTCGGTACATATCGAGAGAATATTTTTATTAATAATTTTTTTTGAAAATTTACCGATAAAAATATTTTTTTAATATTTTTGTTTGTATTTATCGATTTTTTTTATAGTAAAACTAACAAGAATTTGCTTGTTTGACCAAATGAGAATGCTTTCTGGACCTCTAAACAAGTATGTTCCTGTGTGTTGGTAGTTTCCATCCACTATCTTAAGCCATAACGCCAAATGATAAATGATAAAGAACTAACTCAAATATTGTATCTTAATTAATAATCTCGTCTTGATAAACTGATTTATTTCTAGCCAACCAAATTCCTACCGCAAGCTAACAAGAAAATTACATTGCGCTGAAATTTTCCTTTAACAATGAATTCTCATTCAAACAACAATTTATCTATGGTGTTCGGTATACACCATTGTAAATTCAACCATTTTAGAAATCAGTTCTACAATTACCAAACAATATAACAATGTAGAAAAAGGTGCCTAACATACCTTGATTTCTTTGAAGGCTTCCTGTCCAAGGCTCCAAGCAATATAATTAACAATGATTTCTTTGACTAAACAATATTACAGTGGCTAATATGTAACTAAAAACTTAACCACACAAAGAATTATCATTAATGGTAAATACAATAACTTTGGAATTAGAACATACCTTGATTTCTTTGAAGGCTTCCTGTCCAAGCACCAAGTAAATCGCACTAGCTTTCACTTTCTGCACAAATTCCTTAGCAGTGTTTTTGCGACGAACTTTCCCACATACAGAAAGTTCGTAATGATTGTGTAGTTAGGACAGAAAGTTTCGGTAGGTTATATACAGTACATGTGAATCTCAATAAAACAAAAACTCACTCCAGTCTCTTAACTGGAGAATAATCTTATGATGACAAGTTGAACATGTGAACAAGCTTAAAAAAACTACTCGCATAGTTGACTAGACATATACCTTTAAGAGAATTTGTAAGCGGGATTACACAAAACAATTAAGAATATCACTAGTTGAATGACACCCAGAAACGAAAAATAACAAGTCACTAGTTGATGAATAAAGAAAGGAAAAAACAGCTGCAATGCCAGATCTCTTAAAACAAATTTCGTTGACATTTATAAGTTGCGTAATTAAAATCGAGGCTGTTCACTAATCAAGCTCAAGGCATTTGAGAAATAGAGGTAAGGTCAATGAAGCTTTTTTTAAAAATAAATTGTGTTGCGACAATGTGGCATTTGTGTTGTTCACAATCAATACAGGCTGGAAATAAAACACACAAGTATGGTAGAAAATAAATGCATACATTTATGAGATATTTATTATATATTCCTGTCAATCCATCAATTAGTTGAATCAATAAATAATTAATGATTCATGATCAGTTTTCCATTTCAATACCACTAAAAACAATTTCCATACTTTTGAATGGTTGGCCCTCCATTATTATTCGTCTCTCCAGAGATCATAAAAGGGCCGGAGACCAAGCAATTGTCAACTTCACATTGCTAAGCAAGATTCTCCTTCGATCTGTTCATGTAGAAAAGAATAAGTAAAAAATTAGGAGTTAACTACTATTATAAACCTCGTTTGAAGCATAGCACAAAGCAAACATTCATGGCACATTATAGAGCATAATTTATTAAAAAATTTCTTGATGCTTTTTCGTTGAGAAATACAGCAGGTAAATTTAACAAGCTAACAATGACTAGGCAGTGAAGTACGTACACAGAGTGGAAGTCATACAGAACAATTGAGATAGCATAATCAAAGAACTTGAATGATTGAACAAACGGTTTGTATGATGCTAAGTGTGACAAGAACAGCAGCTGCTACAACAGAGATTATAGTCCATGGATTACGGAAATAGTTCTGTTTCAAAAATGCCTTCCATTTGTGTCTCCGCTTTCGGTAGTACTTGTTCAGATCTTCAACCAAACCAGAAAAGTAGAAATTGTTGACGTTGATAACATTTTCCTTGGAAAGATTGCGAACAAGGCGTGAAACTGCATCGTTATCATGGAGCCAATTTTCTATAATTCCTTTTTTAACAAGTATTTCCACATCCTTGGCATCGGGGACAAGCAAAGAGAGCATGGTAATATAGTTACATACATATTTATTAGCAGCGTAATTGCATTGCTCAAAGGCTTGGAGATTTCTGAATAGGATTTCTGTATGATCCAATATCCTTAACTGTGGAATTTCCAACGTCCCTTCATTATCATCAAATTTTATGTGGAGTAGGTTTATGCTGGACCCTAACTTAAACTTGATTCCGGCCCGATGGAGCTCCGCTACACTAGGTACGGTTAGAGTTCCAAGTTTCTTTGGCTCCATCTGCTCTGCTGGCTTCTGACAGATTCTTAGAAAGTCAACAAAATGCTCTCCTACAGACAAATTGATTTTCTGCAAAATGTCTTCTGGCACCCATGAATCCCATGAAGATAAAAGGAGATCATGAGTAAGCTTAATCATGGAATATTCCTTACGATGGTGCAGTATTTTGGATAGTTTGAACAAGTCCTCAACAATGAAGAATGGAAGCTGATTTTCAAGCAACAACAAATCAAATCTTATTTCTTGTCCCATCCATGGTTTATTGAATATGCGGTCAGTATTGCTACCTCGGATATCAGAGAACCATCTTTTCAGTAAGAACATAATGAGAAAGGAGCAATCCAGCAACACCATTTCCACAAATTCCTCTGCACTTAGATTATCAAAGGTTTCTGCATAACAATTACGCAATCTAGCCTCCCTCTCTGCAATAGCTGCAATAAAATCCTTCACATTTACATCGCTCAATTCAAGAAATTCCCTCAGGTACAGTCTCTTATGCTCTTCCATTCCTTTGAGCTCTTCTTTTCCGTGGTGAAGTGGGCCAATGGAGATCACTTGAGGTGTGTAAGCCTTTTCATTTAACTCACGTAATCGTTTAGGAACTCTGTATATTGAACAATTACTGGAGAAAGGACGCAAGATGCTCAACTTTCCTTCCACAGAGAATGCTAATTTTTCAATGTCAAGCGAAACATCCATCTGATCTCTTGATGTTCCAGCAACGTTCATCATGTGCCTCGACATTCGCTAGAATCACAGTTATCAATTTGTTAGATAAACGCTACAAAAATTTCAATAACAATTGTAAAAGGAGATGAAGAATGCACAATCAAACACAAGATTCCCAGACAACCATAAGAGCATCTCTAAGGAATCAAATCTGATTTTTTTTCTTTTCCTAATTGTAAATGTTTCACATAAATGCATGTCTTTGACTACTTGAAAGAGCTGAACATTAAAAATCCATAGCTTCTCTAAATTAAAACTTACAAGCATTTTTCTGAACGAAAAACAAAAAGGACTCGGTAAGGTGTAATATTAAGTTTTTTTATATGGTTTATCACCTTTGGGATGGAAAGGTGTAATATTAAGTTTTGATTATTGAGAATAAAATTTAAAGTATTTTTCCTTCTATTATGAGAATTGTGTAGGGCTAAGCTTTCTCAAGCTTCTTTTGTATAGTCTTTCCTGATTACCTTACAATCTTAATTTGTGGTTATTTCTATCCGTGTTAGTTTTCAAGGGGTTTCTAGTGACGAGCTTTTTACTCTTGTTTTATTATGGAATGCAAATTAGTGGTGTCTTGCTGTAAGATAAAAGGGTGAACTTCAATTATTTTCCTTGTAATAGATTCATTAATATTCTACTTCTACTCCTACTCTTATAGTTTTCATAAAATTCTGTTAATATAATTACTCTTAATTATGAAATATCTAATTCTTTTTCATTTTGGTTTTTCAGTTTTTTAGGTTTCGGATTTTTGTTGTAAGATACTATGACATGCATAAAGACTTGAGAGGAAATAATAAGAGAAAAATTAAAAAAAAAATATAATATGAAAAGCATCAGATTATCACACAGTTATTTAGTAGTAAATAAACTATCAGGATAGAAGTGAAAACGTTGGATAATTTTAAACTATAGGGATAGAAACTTACAGGCAATTGTAGAAGTTTTGCTCGTTGTCAACCTGCCTCCAGCGTCCAAAAAGATCTGCCAAGAATGGTACTAGACTCTCCCTCTTTATATATACAGTGGCGGAGCCAAAAGGGGGCAAATTGCCCCCTTAATTTTTTTTTTCCAACATATTTTTATATTAAAATATGTAATTACCCCTTTAAATTTTTTTCTTTTCAAAAAAATTTTTATATTAGAATATTAATAATATCTTAACATGTTTAATAACCCAAGTTAGCTATTATTAACTTACAACATAATATAATATATAATATATACGTTTAGCACATTTCTCTAACTTTTTTTCTTTTTCTTTCATTAATTAATCAAGTTTTCTTTCTTTGAGCTACTATTCTTACCTCATTTTTTTTTTGTAAAATTTCTCTTCAAGTTCTAAGCTATTAATTAGTTAAGTAAATAACCTCTTATGCTTTATGCTTTAGTTAAGTTTTCTTCATCTTTTCTATTTGTTTCATTATTTAATTTTAGTTTTATTCCTTTACAATTAGTTATTGAAAATGTTAAGATTTATAATAATTTAAGATTTTGTTGAATTAATATATGTATTAGTAATATTATATACACATGGATATGAATTGAAATAAGTTTTAATGAATTGATAAGTATTTTACTATAAATTTCATATTGAAAATGGATAGCGATAAACTTACTAGTGATTAAAAATGAAGTATAAGACAACTCAAAAAATTAAGGATACAATAGAGAAATAAAAACAATTAATATTTCTGTTTAACTCACCTGTAGAAAACAATAAGTCAACAATAACAACATCAATTTATCATGATAATCCTTTTAAGTTATAGTTTTAGCTACTCTCTATCATATGTCAGCATAAAATTATTGCCAAGAACTTCACTAGTCCTTGAAAGATTTAGAAAACACAAGCATTGAACCCACCCTAAACTAAAAATAGATGAATGACAATTTGATTGTATATATTAAGAAAAATATCTTTGATGAGATTAATAATAAAGTTATTATGAAGCGGTTTTAAAATATAAAACTCGAAAAGAACAATTATAACATAAGTTTTTTTTATTTTGAAAGTATTTTTAAATTAATTTTGTTTGATATGAGTTAGTACATGTATCTTAAATTGATTTCTTAATATAATGCATGTCTATATAATACATAATATCAAATATTCATTACTAATTTGCCCCTTCATTTAAAAAATTCTGACTCCGCCACTATATACATATCAATCATATCATTTGTATTCATTAGCATATATTTATAAAACATTTTTATTTTTTTAGAAAGGTCTTCTAGCATGATCATATACTACGTTTTGAACTTCTGTTCTTAATTCTGATTGGCAAAATCAGAGTCCAATAGACCAAACGACGTGTTATTTATCTTCTGTTTTTTAATTCTGAATGACGCGTTATTTAGGATTGTAAAATTTCAATTGAGCCTTTATTCTTCCAATTTCTTTTAATTACACCCATAATTTTCTATAAATTTTTAATTCATGCAATTTCACTCCATGATGGCATTGCTGTACATCTGGTTATTTTAAATGAAAGGAACTAACATTTCTCAGGATTTGAAGTACATTGAAATCATAAAACGAAAAGAAAATACGAAGGGATTAAATATCTATCACAATTGAAGGATAGAGCACACCGTTTGTATGACAGTGAGTACAAGGAGAAAAGTAGCAGCACCAACGGAGATGCCAGTCCATGGATTGTTGAAGTAAACCTGCTTCAAGTTTGCCTTCCACTTGTGCCTACGCTTTTTGCAATGTAAATTCAGCTCTTCGCAGAGACCCGAAAGAAAACTTTCTGAAGAGGTAGCATTTTCTATGACAAGATTGTGAAAAAGATTTGACACTGTTTCGTCACTGCTTAGCATATTTTTCAAATTCTCATTCTGAGCAAGTACTTCCACATCTTTGGTAGCACTGACGAGGCAGCTGAGGAAAGTAATATATGTTACCGTATATGTATACAATTAGGACTTTTAATATTAACTATCAAGATTATCTTATCATAGACTCCTTGTATAGCAAAATAACCTTCCATGTAGACTCCTTGTATGGCAAAATAACCTGCAATGTATAAAAGGCTACTTTATGCCGAGTGCAGGG
>Ga0307510_10000023_pt1:7500-155640 | contig 155640 bp, 137 predicted proteins | sample 12_EM_MG_FD_207224 | JGI IMG/M metagenome (GOLD analysis project Ga0307510, IMG submission 207224) | Populus trichocarpa ectomycorrhiza microbial communities from riparian zone in the Pacific Northwest, United States - 12_EM | ecosystem: Host-associated > Plants > Roots >... | reverse complement strand
GAGTCGGTGTTCCGAACTGCCAAGTACCGGCCCCGATATCCAACATCGGGCTTTGCCACCGTTGAGGATGCACGTACCTGGGCTCGTGAGTTCGTCAACTGGTACAACCACGACCATCGTCACAGTGGTATCCGCTATGTGGGTCCGGCTCAGCGGCATGCTGGGCAGGATCGAGCCATCCTGGCTCAGCGCCACAGCCTGTATCTGCAAGCACGAGAGGCGCATCCGCGCCGCTGGGCTCGACATACGCGCAACTGGCAGCCCGTTGAGGCCGTCACACTCAATCCTGACCGGGAATCCCCAGTCCAGGCCGATCTGACGGAGGTCGACAAAACGATTTCGGCTGCTGCTTAACTCAGGCGGCAACTATGTTGACATGCACCGCAAGGCCGAAGGCGGACCATCCGGCACGGAGCACTCAACAGAGACGAGCTCAATTCGCTTCGTCGTCAACGGTATCTGGAAAGCAAGGATGCAATCAACGACCGGCGCCGGGAGAGCCAGCGCGATCTGATACGTGCCGATGACAATACCCTGAAGAGCCGACTCGAGCTACGACGTGAAAAACGCCGTTTGCAGGTCCAGGCAATGACCGAGGACCAGCGGGAGCAGATGCGCGCCAAAGCGCGTCAGCAATACCACGACCGCGCTGCTAGAGGAAAGCAACACACGCCCACCGCCGAAGAATCGGTCAACAACTGGCTCGAATATCGCAAATCACATGGCGACGGGCCGACCGCCGAGCAGTCCGCACAGGCCTGGCTGGCTTACCGGGACAGGCAGGCATCGTCAGATACGTCCAGCGCCGAAAACGACCAGAGCATCACAGACCGACAACTCGATCAGGACTTATCGCTATAGGGAGATACCAGCGTGCATTCCATTTTCTGGCGATTGACTCATGGATTTTCTGGTTTTGTCCTCAGCTACCTGTGCTGGTTCCAATGTACGCCGGTCTGATCAAAAGACAGGCGCCGGCAGCAAAGCTCGTGATAGCGCCGGTGACAGCAATCGGCGGTTGGATAGTCGCGGCCATCGCCATAGCAATGGAATCCGCGGTTGTGGGTGCGGTTGGAATCCCCACCGACCGGACCTTTCAGGTATTCCTCGGCATCGGGATTACCGTCGCCATCGGTTACGTCAGCGCCATCGCCATGCTGAGCTTTTCCAAATCCGACGTCTCCCATCGGCGCGGCTCTGTCGTGACTCACCAGCCACAGATCCGAATCAGACGGGCCCCTGTATCACCCTGGCCGGAGTTCCGTTGGCAGAGCAGGACGAGACCAAGCACTTCAAGTTCATCGGTACTACAGGCACTGGTAAGAGCACCGCAATCCGCGAGCTATTGAGTGCGGCGTTGGCGCGCGGCGACCGCGCTGTCATCGCCGATCCGGACGGCGGCTACCTTGGCAACTTCTATAGCTCCGTCCGTGGCGATGTCATCCTGAATCCGGTTATGGCCGGAGCCATGAAGTGGAATGCACTGGCGGAGATTGTTCACGACGAGGATGTTGACCAACTCGCGCGCTCCTTGATACCCGATACCGGCGACTCCGATCACACTTGGACCGAGCACGCTCGCACATTCTTCATCGCAGTGACCGGCAGGCACTGCGAGCGGGACTGACAGATGACGCCTTGCTGCACAAGTTGCTGACCAAAGCGCCGGTTGAGGAGCTCCGAGAGCTGCTGAACGGAACCTCTGCAGGACCCCTCCTCAAGCCCGGCAATGACCGAATGTTCGGCTCCGTCCGAGGTACCGTAATCACAGCCGTCAGAGTCCTCGAGTACACCACACGTCAGCAAGCACCAGCCTTCTCGGTGCGAAATTGGGTCAGAAGCGGAGGGCCGACATCCGCCGGTGGTCAGGGCGGGGCGCTCTTTCTCCCCTATAAAGCCGGTCAGATTGCCGCACTTCGCTCGATCATCTCGGCATGGATAAGAATCGCCATTTTCGAAGCCATGGACCGTCGCGAAGGAGACCAGCGTCTCTGGTTCGTAGTCGACGAGCTGGACGCTCTCGGCGCAATAGACGGCCTGAAGGACGCATTGACCCGCCTGAGAAAGTTCGGTGGCCGCACCGTGATTGGCTTCCAATCGATCGCCCAGGTCTCAGGCACCTACGGCCGTTCTGCCGCGGACACTATAGTCGAGAATTGTTCCAACAGCCTCATCCTGCGCTGCTCCGCAAGCGAGCGCGCGGCACGTCCGAATTCGCCTCCAAGCTCATCGGTCAACGCGAGGTCATGTATCAGACCCGATCTACCTCCAGCCGCCCAACGGAGTGGTTCTCATCTACCACGATGAGCGAGCACCTGAAGATAGAGCCCGCCGTAATGGCCTCCGAAATCGAGCGGCTTCCCGATCTTGCGGGTTTCCTCAAGCTCGCCTCCAATCCCGATTGGCTGCGCGTCGACTTGGTGCCGACGGCTTACCCAACGGTCGACCTTACGGCTGTCATGGCGCCCGCGCCGACAACGCCCCCACTGCCACCGTCCCAACGCGCCACGCAAGGTCAGGCGCGCCGACGGGCGCGAAAGAGTAGCCCGCAAGAGTGAGAGTGCGCTGAACATGTTGCTTACAGCCGGCTGGATTCAGCGGAATCAGAGAACGGCAATCTCTGCATGAGAACGCGTTCCACGCAAAATGTCTGAGAGGAAACGGGGAGGGCGGCTCCCCAGCCGCCCTCATGTTGATGATGCAATGCCATAAGAGCGATGACAATCGCCCGGATCAGTGGAATCGCTCGGATCTGCTCAGCCGTTCCACCAGATAAAGGGCGCAAAGCCCGACTCGTGGTGCAGACCCACGGTGGCTCCCCGCGTCGCGCGGGACACACGGCCGCAATACAGCATTTCAACATTGACTCGATTCGCTGTCATTTTCCTTCTCCTTAGAAATCAGCCAGCAATAGAGTGGTCCGCCAGCCGTTAGTTTGTCAAACGCGTTAGTGAGTGATCGTGGCGAATGCGTGTGCATGCGCAGCATGATCAGAATTGCGTACGCACCGAGAAGCTGACAAAGCGACCTAACACGCTGCTGTTTTCCTGGTCATATCCCACGGTTTCAACTGTGTTGTTTATGAACGGGGGCATCCGATTGAACAGATTTTGTACGCGCGCGGAGAGGGTGATGTCCGACAGGAGCGAGCGTCTCGCGGTTTCGATTACGTAGCTGGCGCTCATATCCACAATGGTCCACGATGCTATGCCCCGCGCCGGGGCAACCTCCCAGTTGCGATAGCTGTTCGCATACGTTACCAGCGTCGCGAGTTGCAGGTTACGGTATTTCCAATATCCCTCCGTGTTGAATCTCAGATTGATGGGGTTGTTTTGCCGGTTCAGCAGGCTCGTCGCCGGCGAGTGGTCGTTGGGCGTCAGTGCATACTTCAGCAGGTAGGTGCCTTCGAGTCGCCAGCCGAGGGTTCCCGCGGAAGTAGGGTGCGCCAGGTTTGCCGAGAAATCGATGCCTCTAGTCTGTAGCTCCGCAACATTCCGCACGCGCAGATCCAAGATGCTGTCTATCGGCGTCGACATGCAAGTCGCCGTGTCTCCACCCTGGAAAGCGCTGTGTTGACAAACGGCATCTTGCTGTGGCGATGTTGGTTTGCGTGTGATCCGGCCCGCGTAGGCGGCATCATCGAGCAGGGCCGAGCTCAATTCAGGCTGATTCAGTCGGTTGTGGACTGTGATGTCAAAGAACGTGAGCGCCAGGGATGACCCCAGCGACAAGGGTGGTATCCACGACAGTCCGGCGGTCCAACTTCGAGCTGATTCCGGACCCAACTGAGAATTGCCTCCGAGCCAGATGAGCGTTTGGGTCGCACGGGCAGAAGCGGGTGTGTCTTCGAGGGGAGCGATGATGCTCTGATTTTGGACTTCTGAGTGGTCGATGAGATTGGGCGGCCGGAACGAGCGGCTGAAGTTACCCTGCAGAGACAGCCCCTGCACTGGCGACCAGTGGATTCCGAAGCTCGGTGCCAGCGCGTGTCCGACGTCACTGTATCGGTCAAACCGGGCAGCGGCGGACAATTCCAGCCGCTCGAAGCCGGTGATCCGATGTTGAGGGCTGAAGAGGGGTATCCAAAGCTCGCTGAACACCGACTGAGTGGTTCGCCCAAGGGCCTGGGCGAGCTCCAGTGGTACAAAGGATCCGGAGGTATCTTCATTCAGGGTCTGGCGGCGGAATTCCAGTCCGGAGCTCACTTTGACGAAGCCAGCCCGAACCTGGTGTAACAGGCCGTCCACGCTGAGGCGACCGCCGTAATAGTATGAGCTGGATTTGAAGTCCCTATAGGCGCCGATTTCCGGCAGGATTGCGCTGTTGGTATGCCCTCCGAAACCGAAAGGATCGAATTCGTCGTTCAGCGTGGATTGGAGGTTGGTGTAGTTGAGCAGGCCACTGATTCTCTGCAGCTCCTTCTCCCCTGCAAAATTCACCGATCCCGTCCAGCGCCAGTTCCCTGAGTCGAAGTTGAGCCCGGTTTCGGCATTGAGCGTTTTGACTGTTCCCCGTAACGCCTGGGGTCCGAGACTGTCCAGGAAGCTATATTGCACCGTCTCTGACTCGGCGTTGGTGCCTGTCGGATCGAAGTAGTATGGGCTCGTGGTGGGGATGACCAGGGCAGCCGTGCTCGCCGGCGCAGCCGCGGAGACATTGCGAATGGTGCCGAGAGCGTCGCAGAACCCCTCCCAGCGCTCATCCAGATTCAGGTGCAGCGATCCGACGGCGCTCATCCGTTTCTGGTCAGGAAGAACCGTGCTCCCTAGATGCGGGCTGTAGCTTTGCGAGCCCGCAACGAACGCGTCGGGCGACTTCGTTGGATTGCTTGGGATTTTCCATGTCTGTGCGCCAATGACGAGCGTTCCCGGATTTCCATACGTTTGTGTGAAGTTCGCGCCCAACGTCCCGAGGTCGCCGGTAACCTGGCTGCGGTCCTCAGCTGCAAGCGCATCGCGGTGGAAATACTCAAAGCCAAACATAACGTGACCGCCGTCGCCGAACGACAATGGCGCTCCCCATAGACCGTCGTAGCGCTTCTCCTGAACGGCGCCATTGGTGACGGATCCAAATCTCGCGTCCAATTGCGACCCGACGAAGTTATTTCGCATGCTGATGTTCACCACGCCTCCCGGAGCATCCGCTCCATAACGCGTGGCGGCGCCGTCGGGCATGATCTCGACTTTCTGAACCGCGCTGAGCGGGATGTTGGATATGTCTGAAAACGCACCGGAGCTGCCGCTCGGCGCGACTCTTCGGCCGTCAATGAGAATCATGGTCGCCCCGGCGTCGAGGCCCCGCAGGTTCACTCCACTGCCCAGGACCGAGTTCGTCCCGGCTTCACGGCCGGTCGACGTGTATTCAGTGGGTCCGCCGCCAAAGACCTGCGACTGAGTTCGCAGGAGATCAGGTAGATCTACGGGATTGCGCCGGTCGATGGCATCGCGGTCGAAGAGCGCGATGGGCCGCGCACCGGCGGAAAGGCTCCCGAAGCTGGTGTGGTCGGCTTCGACCAAAACCGATTCGGTAGGTATGCTGGGAGAGATATCGAGGGGCGGAGTCCTTCTGGCTGGCGCAGGGAGCGGCGGAGGCGGCAATGTCGTCGGCGTTGCGCGCGCGACTGCAACCAAGTGACCGCTGGTGAGGCTGTAGGTCAGACTCGTGTCGTGAAGGATTTTCTCGAGTGCTTGCTCGAGGCTGAAAACGCCCACAATTGCGGGTGTTGTAACGCCGCTGATCTCCCCAGGGTCGTATAGGATGCTCGCATGCCCCTGGGAGGCCAGCGCCTTCAAAGTTTCGGTGGCAGGACCGGCCGGAATGTCGAACCTCACCTCGGGAGTCGCATGCGATTCCGGTGCGGCGAGCGCGCAACGGTACGAGAACGGATCGCCAATCAGGAATGCCGCGCAGATCAGTCGGGAGAGCTGCGGAGGGGGGCGTTTGTGCACTGGAACGATCACATCGTTCGGCGCGGAAGTTGCGCCTATCTGCCGCGGCAATGATTGCGCTGACATCGTTTCCGTAGAGCGTTCCTGTCTCGTGCATGCACCGTTCAAATTCCCGTCTGGCGACACTGCGTCCCGGCGCGAGGATTCCTGTTGAGAGAATAGTTGATTCGGACTACTAACCAACGGGCCGTGTCATAGGCGGATCCGGTGACGATAGAAACTACAACATCGTCACTCAGTCAGTAAACGGGAAGCGTGGCTGCACGGCCCTCTGGAGTTTAAGTGCCCAGGGGCCGCATTTGTTGTTAGTGTGTGTGCAGTGGCAATGCCATCGTGACTTGCGGCGATGATGCTATTCTTTTACCGTTTCCGCGACAGGTTCACCTTGGGGCCCTGCTTCGAAATCTGCAGTTTGTGCTGCTCAGCCACCATTTCGGCGAAGTGGTCGAAGTCTTTGATCCTGTAGCGTCCTCCAACTTTAACGTCCCGGGCCGATGGATCAACGTCAATTTTTATTTTGCAGTACCGATTAATCTCGTGAACAACCGCTTCCAGCGAGTCCCCGCTCTGGAAATCGAGTACACCGTCTTTCCAGTACAGGCGGCGGTCGAGCTGTTTCTGTGTGAGGTCTTCCGTCCGGACATGAGCCCTCGAATCGAGCGGCTGCACCAGGAGGATCTGATGATCGAGCAGCGTGGCGCGCTCGACGGCAGGCGGACCCGGTGTTGATCCATCGAGGACTGAAGAACTGCGAACCTCCGCTTCGACCATCCCTTCCTGCAGTACCACCAATGTCTTAGCTTCGTCGAGGAGTTCGACGGTGAATTTCGTGCCAATATCAAGGAGTTTCGTACCTGGCGTATACACTGCAGTCTGGCGGGATGAGTTTTGGGCAAGGTCGTAATAGGCCCGGCCTTGGAGCATGAAAACCTGGGTTGCTTTGCCTGCGACCACGATTTTCAGGGCGGATTCCGCATCCATCACAATGCGAGAACCGCCGGCCAGTGAAATCGTCCGTTGCTCGCCCGTTGCGGTTGTATATATCTGGCCTGAGTCTGCTAATTTCAGAGTCAGGGTGAGTTGCGTGAATGCGGTCATGAGCAATATCGTGCCGAACAGTACCGAGATCGATCTGCGTAAATTCCGCTTGGCCCAGGCGATCATCTGTGGTCCTCGTCAACTCAGGGGGGGGCGTGTGTTTGAGCCGCGCTATGCAACCGACACTAGTCGGGGCCACCTTTGTGAGACGGACTGATCCCGGAAAATGCGACACTGCAACATTATTGTCATATTGAAACTCGCGCACGGCTAAGCTGGCGTTCGACCGGTGTGTGCCATCGCTGTCAGAAAATTTGATGTTTGAACTATCAATGTTGAAATCGACGTCGCGGACAGCGGTAAGGTGCGCTTGGCGTTTGTCACATGCTGCAGAAGGCTTCCGCTCATTGCCGTAAGGCACATGGCGAGCCGGCGATTCTCTAGACACTCGCCAATCTCGAAGTGACCTCTGCTCGCCAATGTTCTCGATAGGCGGCCAAGTCAGGCAAACCGAGCGGGATTGCGCTGCGCAGATTCCAGACCGGCCGGTATCCCAGCAAGAGCCGGCTACATTCTGCAGGCCCAGCTCGATTGTCCCCCACGAGCACGGAAGTACCGGCATGTGACCTTCCGTTGGCTTCGGCTCTGAAGCGGGCCACCAATCGCGCAAAGAGTGGGTTATCGCAGAGAGGCCCGTCGATGATCACTGGCGATGGGGCGCCGAGCAAGTCCAGAAGTAGATCGGTCTGCAGCGCGCAGTACACCGTCGCAAGAGCGCCTCTTTCCTGTTCATTCAGTTGCTCTGTGTTGATGAGCTTGCCCCGTAGGCCAACAAAAGGACCACCGGTGCCGGCGAATGACGGCAGCGCAAGCGCGCGTTTCTCCAGCACGGCACTCAGCGACTCAACAGTAGGCTGTCGGCCGAGATCACTGTCCCCGGCGATCTGTTCGTACTCCCTGCCGCTCATGAACCGAGCAGTCGGAACCGGGCTACCCAACGCGTCGACGTTCGCCAGCATGTCCCGGCTCTCGCGAAGTTGGCCGAGCTTCGTTCCATGAGCCATGATGACCGTCCAGGTGCCAGTTGATACAACTGCGAAATGCTCCTCCTCGGGGCGGTTGGCGCGGTAGCAAAGGTAGGACGCGTTGGAGTCGTGAATTCCGCAGGCAACGCCGCACATTGGATCGAGCCCCGTGATCCTCGCTATGGTCGGGGAGATGTTGCCCAGCAGGTCGCCGGCGCGGCGTAGCGGCGGGAATAAGTCAGCCCAGCCCTGAGTTTTAGCCAGCGATGAGAAGCCGCTTCCGCCGGGCTGCCACAGATCGGTGTGACAACCCAACGAGGTCAACTCGCTTGCCATGATGCCGCTCAGGCGCCAAGCCCAGTATTGCGGGTAAGGAAGGATTGCCGCACACGATCGAAGCATCTCAGGATCAGTCTGCTGCAGGTAATAGAGTTGCCGGCCGAGGTTGAGACCCAACGGTAGAAAAGGCGAGTATGTGAGTTCGAACGGATCGCGCAACTTGCGATACGCTTCACGCACGCTCTCAAAAACGGAATCCTCGTAATCCGGAGAGGCCAACACATCCCCGGTGGCGGACAGCAACACAGCTGCTGCGCCATGTGCTACGGGCACAATGGCGCGAATGTGTTCTTTACCAGGCGCGTTTGCAAGGCGGTCGATGAAGAAGCGCTCGATGTCCTCGATTGCCAGCGCGCGGATTCCTTTACGCTGCGTGACACCGCAGCGAGTTTGAACACTCCACGGGGTCTCGCCGGTCTCTGCAACAACGAGACTCAGCTTCGCGTTGGTCTTGCCGATGTCCAGGATTGCGATCAGGTCGTTGACCATGGTTGCGTAATCCGATGTGCCGTTGGGTGGCTATCGGCGCAAGAGACCGCGGAGGCGTCGGCTGGCGGCCGGAACTGAGGCCACTACGATGAGCAAAGAGCCAACCACAATGGACATGACAATGCCAGGCACGTTCTTCAAACCGAGGCCGAAGGTGACGAAGCCCATTAGAGCTGCCGCAAGAACTACCCCGATGATGGTGCCGCGGCCGCCGGCAACCGACACCCCTCCCAGGATGACCATGCTGATGATCTCGAGTTCCCAGCCCTGAGCAATGGACGGCCGGGTCGAGCCGAGGCGGGATGTCAGCATGACGGAGGCGATTGCGCTGGCGGCGCCCGTTGCTACAAACAGCCAGAACCTGTAGCGGTCAACGCGAACGCCCGCGTATGCCGCCGCGACCGGGTTTGCCCCGATCGCATAAAGGCGTTTGCCAATCGTAGTGCGATGCAGGATCACTCCAAACACGACAGCGAGGATGATGAACGACGCCAATTCGAATGAGAGCGGTTCAGCGACATACCCTTGGCCGATGAATGCGAAACTCTGCGGGTAGGACTTCAACACGGTATCTCCGAGCGTTCCGTACGCAACGCCGCGAAAGAGACTCATGGCACCGATCGTTGCGACAATCGACGGCACACCCATCCGCGTCACCAGAAGTCCATTGACCGCGCCCGCTGCCAGCCCGCAGCTGATCCCTATTGCGATGAGGGCGGGTGTTCCGAATCCCGCGTGGGCGGCGAGCCCCATTGCAACCGATACCAGCGCGATGATTCCTGATACCGAGATATCGATTTCCCGGACAATCACCAACAAAGCCATGGGCAGCGCCACTATCGCTTTTTCCGCAAAGCTGAATGTCGCGTCCGATAGCGTCGAGACATTCAGGAAGTAGGAAGAGGCTCTCGCGTTGATTACGAAGTCAATGCAGAGCAGAGCCCCCAGAATGAATTCCCACCGGAGCCAGTTCCGCAGACTGATGGCGCTACTTTTGCTTGCATCGCTCGATGATTAGGATATCCCTTCGCTCACATAGGCATCCTCGGAGCTCATGCCGAAGGTCCTTCCAGGATACGCCGCGGTATGGCTTGCAAGCGGCGGGCATTCAGAACGACGGCGCTGACGATAACAAGGCCGCTGATGCCCATTTGCCAGAACGGAGAGATCTCTATGAGGGGCAAGGCGTTCTTGATAATCCCGAGAAACATACATCCGGCCACTACTCCGGTGACCGTGCCATATCCGCCGGCGATAGATACTCCACCAATCACACAGGCAGCGATGACTTGAAGCTCAAATCCTTGGGCTACATCTGTGTACGCGATTGCGAAGCGTGATACCCAAAAGTAACCACACAGTCCGGCGACAGCACCCGACAGAGTGAATGCAAGGAAGCGCATACGCTGGACATCTATTCCGACGTATGCCGCTGCGTCAGGGTTGCTTCCGGCTATATAGAAGCCGCGCCCTGTTGCCGTGTACCGCAATCCCAGGTAGATGAGCACGGCGAATGCTACAGCGGTCCACGTGAGTAGGGTGATTCCCAGGACGCTGGTACGCACGAAATCGAGAAAGGTGGGCGACATCCTGTTGCTCGTGATCCAGGCTCCGCCGGACAGAACAAACGCGAGCCCGCGATAAATAGCCAAGGTTCCCAGGGTGGCCACGATGGGTGGCACTTCCAGAAACCAAACTAGCAGGCCGTTGAGCGCGCCGAGCATGGTACCCGCCGCAATCGACAGGATGAGGATGGACACGATGCTCGCATCCGGGAAGGCTTGATTGAAGAGGGCTGCGCACATTCCGCTCAGGGCAAGGGTCGCGGCGACTGACAGATCGACCGATCGCGTGAGAATGACCGGCATTTGCGCGAGGGCCAGCAGGATCAATATCGAGGTGTCGTCGAGCAGGCTCTTGAGACCGGTAAGGGTTGCAAACTGCGGATAGACCAAGCCCAACCCGCCGAGCAACAGGAGGCTCATGAGCCATAGTCCGGCGTCTCTTGTGAGCACGGGGGCGGATTTCCTCCCCTTAAGCATCGGTAGCCGCCCGCATGAGGGCCTCGGGTGTTGCATCGCCACGCTCGAAGAGTGCTCGGATACGCCCGCGCCGCATCACAGCGATCCGATCTGCCATCCCCAGAATCTCCGGTAGCTCCGATGAGACGAGAATGACAGCAAGCCCGCGCTTCACGAGCTCGCCAATGATTCGATACACCGCGGCTTTCGAGCCCACATCGACTCCCTTGGTCGGCTCATCGAGGATCAAAACTCGGGGGAGAGTCTGGAGCCATTTGGCGAGCACCACCTTCTGTTGATTGCCACCCGAGAGCTCCTCCAGGGGGTTGGCCTGCGCCGGCCGTGCGGATCTGCAGCCGCTCTATCCAGTGTTGGGCAGTCGCCCGCGCGCGCGATGTGCTTGTGAATCCGCTTCTTGACAGAGCGTGCAGACTCGCAAGCGCAATGTTGTCCTGAATCGGCAGGGGCAGTATGGCTCCCTGCCGTTGCCTGTCCTCCGGGACATAGGCGATTCTCAGACGGATTGCCTCCTTGGCAGTGCGGATCGTCACTTGAGTACCATCCAACATGAATCGCCCCGTATCCGGCGCAGTGAGGCCAAACAGTGCCTGCATGACCTCGCTGCGGCCGGCGCCCACGAGCCCGTATATGCCGAGGATCTCACCCTGGTTCACTGTGAGATCGATGTCCGCGAACTCGGTATTGCGGGACAGTTTTTCAACGCGCAGGACTTCGGGGCCAATCAGGTGGGCCCGCGTCGGATACACCTGATCGACGGATCGGCCTACCATCTGGGTAATGAGTTGCTCCGTGCTCGTACGAGCAGTCAGGCCGGTAGCTACCGCGCAACCATCCCTGAACACGCAGTAGCTATCGGCCACTGCAAAGATCTCGTCAAACTTGTGACTGATGAAAAGGACTGCGCGGCCATCGTCTCTGAGCTGGCGGACGATTCGCAGAAGATCCTGGGTCTCGTGATGTGATAAGGCGGCAGTGGGCTCGTCCATGATGACGATGCGGGAGTCGTGGCTCAATGCGCGCGCTATTTGTACGAGATGCTTCTGTGCGACGCTCAACTCACGGACCGTGGTGGCCGGGTTTATGGTTGACTCCAGCTTTTCCAGAATCGTAGCAGCGCACTTACGCATCCGGGGCCAGTCGATGAGTCCATATCGGCGAGGTGGCGCGGAGACAAAGATGTTCTCAGCCACGGACACGTCGTCAAAAATCACTGATTCCTGGTGGATTACGCTGATGCCCAGCTTCCGAGCGTGAGCCGGCGAGGTGATTCTCGTGGGAATACCCTCGAGCTGAATGACGCCGGTGTCGGGTTGATAGATGCCGGTGAGGATTTTGACCAATGTCGACTTTCCTGCCCCGTTCTCCCCGATCAAGGCAGTGACTGTGGCCGGGCGCAAGTCCATGTGGGCGTCCACCAACGCCCGGGTACCTCCGAAGCCCTTGGAAATCCCCCGCAGAGTGAGGATGGGTTGAGGACTGCTCATGTTGAATGACGCCTCCTGTTGTCAAAATATTTTCGCAAATTCGGCGACATTGGACGAGTCGTACACGTTGAGTTTCCCCATGGCCCCAACTCCGTTCGCATCGAAGCTTATCTGGCCGAGGCGTCCTACAGAGACCGTACTGTTGGGGCCTGTTTTCTCACCGCGCAATGAGCGGACGGCAATCTGGATTGCCGAATAACCGAGGTCCACCGGATTCCACATCGTGAAACTTTTCACAGTGCCGCTGACAACATGTCCTTCGAGCTCGGAGGGCAGGCCGAGTCCCGTGACATAGACCTGGCTGGTGCGCTTCTCGTCTTCCACCGCCTTGGCTGCCGCGACGATGCCGACGGAGCTCGGTGACACGATGACAGCAAGATCCGGATAGCGCCTCAACAGCGCTACCGTCTCCCGATAAGACTTGTCTGCTATGTCGTCGCCATAGACCACCGACATCAGCTCAAGTCCCGGGTGCTGCGGAATAGCGCTGATCATCGCAGTGATCCACGCATTCTGGTTTGTTGATGTGGGCGTTGCGGAGACTATGGCCAACTTGCCGGGTCTTCCCGCCATCGCTTCGGCTGCTAGCTTCACACATGTTTCACCGATGAGGCGATCTGAGGCGGCTGATAGGTGTACGAGGCGGCCGTCACCGTTCACCGCCGAGTCGTATGAGATGACTTTGATGCCACGTTGGCTCGCACGCCGAAGAGTCGGCACGAGGGCGTCCGGGTCGTTCGCCGAGACAACAATGGCGTCTACGTGTTGAGCGATCAGCGAGTTGAGTACTTCGAGCTGTCCCTCTGCTGTCGGAGTTGCCGGACCCGTGAAAATGACATCCACGCCGCCGAGTTCCGCGGCGGCTTCGTCGCCTCCCTTGTGGACGGCAGTAAAAAACCCATTTCCCAGGCTTTTAGCGACGAGACCAATCCGCACTGGACTGGAGCTTGCGCCGGTTGCTGCTGCATCCTTTGCGGCCGGGCCCGGAGCGGACTGTCCACAGGCCGCGAGCAGTAACAACGTGCCAATCGCGGCGACGGTCGCTGCAATACCAGCCGGCTGGATTGATCCGATCCTCATTGCCCCGGTCGCCCCCCTCGTGGCTGTCAAGATTCCCCCGTCCGGCGCTTGGATCACGCCAGTTGTTGCTTTTCGTCCTCGGGCGCACCTCGGCCCTGATCACCTCAATACCAGCATCGCGGAATAGGGCCAGCTGAGCGTCAGTTACACCGTCGTCCGTTATCAACGTCGAGATCTTTTCCAATCCCGTCACTATCATCGATGAGCGTAGCTGCAACTTGCTGCTGTCGGCCATCACGATGAGCTTCTGCGTTTGTTGCAGCAAGCGGGCGTGCGACTGTGCAATCAAGGGATCGGCTTCCATCAGGCCGAAGCGGTCGATTCCGAAACAACCGACGAACATCTTCTCCGCCCGAAAGTTGCGGATGGTGTCGTTCTCAAACGGTGACAGCACGATGTTCTGTTCACGAAAGACGGTGCCGCCAGGAATCGTCACACGGTTGCGGCTCGTGGTCAGGAGTTGCGTAATGATCGGAACAGAATTCGTGAGGATATCGAGAGTGCGCTCGCGCAGAAACTCGGTCAGGGCGAAGGTCGTCGTCCCACCGCTGATGATGATGCTGTCATCGTCGCCGATCAGAGTTGACGCCGCCCGGGCAATCGCTCTCTTTTGCGGGACATGAATGTCACTTCTCAGCGCGAAAGGTTGGCCAGCAAGATGAGTCTCGTGCCGCGGATGCAGTGCCTCGGCACCGCCGCGGATCCGTTGCAGCTCGCCACGCTCGGCCAGTGCGTTTACGTCCCTGCGAAGGGTGGCTTCCGAGGCTCCAAGTATCTGTACCAGATACGAAATGCTCACAATCGATCGTTCTTGAACGATCTTGACGATTAGTTGCTGTCTTTCGGCTTCAAGCATGGCTTCGCGTATATGAATATGATCGAAGTTGATCAATCTTTATTGACATTGACTGAATGGCGCCTCTTACGTCTGCAGCGTGAACACCGCTACTAACGATTTATGGAATGTGAGTTCCGCGGTCTCAATGAGCCCCGAGCATCTGCTCTTGTACCGCTCCAACCTGCTGGGGGCGGATCGGCGCGTCACGAACTATGGCGGGGGAAATACTTCCGCGAAGCTCGAGATGGTCGATCCTCTCACTCAGGAGCCGGTCACTGTGCTGTGGGTGAAGGGGTCCGGGGGCGACCTGGGCACGATGAAGCTCGATGGCTTCGCAACTCTATATCTCGACAAGCTGTTGAAGCTGCAGGCTTTATACCGCGGTCCGCAGTATGAGGATGCAATGGGAGGTCTCTACCCCCAATGCACTTTCAATCTCAATCCGCGCGCGCCCAGCATAGATACTCCTCTGCATGCCTTCATCGACAGGCCGTATGTTGACCACATGCATCCCGACTCGGTCATTGCGATTGCAGCCGCCAGTGACAGCAAGGCACTGACGCAAGAGATCTACGGCGATGAGATTGGTTGGCTGCCCTGGATCAGGCCAGGATTTGAGCTCGGGTTGCAACTCCAGCGTTTTGCCAAGGAGCATCGCAAGGCCCAGGGTGTTGTTCTGGAGGCTCACGGCCTGTTCACCTGGGGCGCCACGTCAAAGGAATGCTTTGACACCACATTGAGTGTCATTGATCGTGCCACGCGGTGGCTGGCCGGACACCGCAAACAGTCAAAAGGGTTGTGGAAGAGCCGCCAGAGCGCTCTATCGCCCGAGGAGCGCAAACGAGTTGCGGCAACTGTAATGCCGGCGATTCGCGGCCTCATTTCCGCCCAGCACTCCAAGATCGGGCACTTTGACGACAGCGAGGCGGTGCTGCAGTTCGTGAACAGCGATGCACTCACGAGACTCGCCGCTCTCGGCACCTCTTGTCCCGATCACTTCCTGAGAACAAAGATCCGCCCGCTCGTGCTCCCGTTTGAGCCACCGCACGAAAACGAAGCGGCGTTGCTGGAGCGTTTGCCGGCAGCAATAGAAGCGTACCGCAGCGACTACCAGGCGTATTACGAACGGTGTAAGCGTCCCAACTCGCCTCCCATGCGTGATCAGAACGCGGTCGTGTATCTCATTCCCGCGGTTGGAATGATTACCTTTGCTGCCGACAAGGCAACCGCCCGGATTGCCTCAGAGTTCTACATCAACGCCATCAATGTCATGCGCGAGTCGTCGGCTGTCTCGACTTACAGGGGCCTCCCGGAGCAGGAGGCATTTGACATCGAATACTGGCTGCTCGAAGAGGCCAAGCTGAAACGAATGCCGAAGCCGAAAGCCCTTGCCGGCAAAGTCGCCGCCATCACCGGGGGCGCGGGCGGCATCGGACTCGCCACCGCCCGCCGCTTGCTCGATGACGGTGCATGCGTTGTGCTGTCCGACATTGACAATGACATGTTGGCCAAGACCACCCAGGAGTTGTCAGCTAAGTACGGACCGGATGCTGTCGCGGGGGTATGGGTCGATGTAACGGATGAGAAGGCCGTCGACCGACTTTTCGCAGAGGCGGCACTACGGTTTGGCGGCGTGGATATCTGTGTTTCCAATGCGGGCATAGCGTCAGCAGCATCCATTGAGACGACGTCGCTCGCTTTGTGGCGTCGCAACATCGATATCCTGGCGACCGGCTATTTCCTGATCAGCCGTCGTTGCGTGCAACTGCTGAAGGCCCAGGGGCTCGGCGGCTCCATTGTGTTTATTGGATCAAAAAACGCGCTTGCGGCATCCTCGGGTGCCTCAGCCTACTGCACGGCGAAGGCGGCTGAGTTACACCTGGCGCGCTGCCTGGCTTTGGAGCTCGCGCCCGTGGGAATCCGTGTGAACGTCGTGAACCCGGATGCGGTACTCAAAGGATCCCGTATCTGGCAGGGGGAATGGGCGGAGCAACGAGCGCAGCAATACAAGACGACGCCGGACGAGCTCGAGGCCGTCTACCGCGAGCGCAGTCTGTTGAAACGCAGCGTTTACCCGGAGGACGTGGCCGAGGCGGTCGCATTTTTCGCATCAGAGAATTCATCCAAATCGACGGGTAACATCATCAATGTTGATTCGGGCAATGCTCAGTCCTTCACGCGCTGAATCGCGGAAACTGCAAGCTGGGGGATTTGGACATGGGGCACAACGACACGCTGGACCCGCGCGATCCAAGCTTCATTGCGGCCGCAAATGCCGCGCGGCGAGCTGACCTCTCGGCCGACTACGATGCGCTCGCAAGGACGTTGCAGCGCCGTGGCATCAACATCGAGGCCATTACCAAGGCCGTAGCCGGCTTCGCGGTTGCCTTGCCGTCCTGGGGTGTAGGAACCGGAGGTACTCGATTTGCCCGGTTTCCGGGGCCGGGCGAGCCGCGGAATGTATTCGAGAAACTCGAGGACTGTGCGGTCATCAATGCACTGAGCGGCGCGACGCCCACCGTCTCCCTGCATCTGCCTTGGGACAAGGTCGACGACTATCCGGCGCTGAAGGAATTTGCCGCTGCATTACAGCTCGGGTTTGACGCCGTTAATTCCAACACCTTTCAGGATCGACCCGCCCAGCCGCTCTCCTACAAATACGGCAGTCTCACCCATGCGGATGAAGTCGTCCGCGAGCAGGCGATCGCTCACAATTTGGACTGTATCCGGGTTGGCCGGATTCTCGGTTCCCGGGCATTGACGCTCTGGATCGGCGATGGCGGCAATTTCCCGGGCCAGCAGCATCTCATGTTTGCGTACGAGCGCTATCTGGCCTCCGCGCAGAAGATATACGCGGGATTGCCGGCTGACTGGCGCCTGCTCATCGAGCACAAAATGTACGAGCCCGCGTTCTACTCCACCGTCATCCAGGATTGGGGAAGCTCACTCATCGCCGCACAGACTCTCGGGCCGAAAGCATTCTGCCTCGTAGACCTCGGACACCATGCGCCGAACGTCAACATTGAGATGATTGTTGCGCGGCTGATTCACGTCAACCGCCTCGGTGGATTTCATTTCAACGACTCCAAGTATGGCGACGATGACCTGGATTCCGGCTCGATCAACCCGTTCCGGCTGTTCCTCATATTCAACGAACTGGTGGACGCTGAAGTGCGGAAGGTGCCCAACCTCAATCTCGCCCACATGCTCGATCAGTCACACAACGTCACGGACCCGATCGAAAGTCTGATGATGAGCGCTGTCGAGCTGACTCGTGCGTACGCCCAGGCGCTGCTGGTGGATCGCAAGGCTCTCATGGGCTATCAGGAAACCAACGATGCTCTAATGGCGGCGCAGACTTTGAAACAGGCTTACACGACGGATGTCGGGCCCATATTGGCACGCGCGCGCGACACCAAGGGTGCCGCCATTGATCCTATTGGAGCGTACCGCCGAAGCGGATATCGCGCTGAGTGTGCAAAGCGTCGCACCGGAGCGGGAGGCTCCAGTAGTGGAATCGTCTGATTTCATCCTCCCGCATCGACTGGGAGTTATTGGTAGCTCTCGGAAGCTCCTTCCGTGAGCATGGCCCGGCCGTACTGCCGTTGAACCCACTGTTGATAAGTCGTATCCATGACTCTACGCCACCACCAATCGTTGGTGACGTACCAACGGAAGGTATCGCGCAGACCTTGCTCCAATGATATGCGTGGGTGAAAGCTCAGCTCGTCGGCGATTTTTGCACAATCGATCGCGTAGCGCCGGTCGTGCCCGGGCCGGTCCTTGATAAAGGTGATTAAAGACTCGGTGGGGGTGCCCTGAGCCGCCGGGCAACGAGGGTATCGGCTGCGCACGCTGGGATCCCCATTGAAGATCTCATCGGCGATCTCACACAAAAGCCGCACCAGCGACAGATTCTCCCTTTCAGATTTCCCGCCGATGTTGTAAGTCTCTCCGGGAACACCTTTATGCAATATTGAGTCGATTGCGCTGCAGTGATCGCGTACGTGCAGCCAGTCCCGGACATTGCGGCCGTCACCGTAGATTGGCAGGGGCCGCCCCAAAAGAATGTTCACGATGGTCAGTGGAATCAGCTTTTCGGGCAGGTGGTAGGGCCCGTAGTTATTCGAGCAGTTGCTGGTTGTCACTTCGAGCCCGTAAGTATGGTGATACGCGCGGACCAGGTGATCTGATGCTGCCTTGCTCGCGGAGTAAACGGAGTTGGGAGCGTAAGGCGTGCTCTCATGAAAGGGTGGATCGTCTGGTCCGAGTGAGCCGTACACCTCATCGGTCGAAACGTGGTGGAAGCGATGCTTCGGCACCAGACTGTCCTCTAGCCATACTTGACGGGCCGCCTTCAGCAGTGAGTACGTGCCGAGGATATTGGTACGAACGAACGCGTCAGGCCCGCCAATGGATCGATCGACGTGTGATTCCGCCGCGAAATGGACGATGGTGTCGATTCTCTCTTCGCGGAGAATCTCCTCCACGAGGCTTTGATCTGCGATATTGCCATGTATGAACCGAAGGGCGGGCTCACTCCAGACGAGCTGGAGATTCTCGAGCTTTCCGGCGTACGTGAGCGCATCGAGCACGAAAAGCCGCAGGTCAGGATGATGCTCGGACGAAGTTTGCTCCGATAAAGCCGGCGCCGCCGGTGATGAGGAGTCCGTTCATATGCATCCTCGTCGAAGTGTCGAGATCAGGGAAAACACTCCGCTTCCCGAAAGCGCTGACCGGCTGCGTCTTTCGCCGACAGCACAGGCTCAACGCCATCGGGAAGCGACCAGTCCACCTTCAAATCCGGATCACTCCACAGGATTGTGCGCTCGTGAGCTGGAGCCCAGTAATCGGTGCATCGATATACAAAGTGGACGTAGTCGCTCAGAACCACAAATCCGTGCGCGAAGCCGACAGGTACCCAGAGCATGGAATGGTTCTGGTCCGACAGTATGCATCCTACCCAGCGTCCAAATGTCGGCGAGCTTCGCCGGAGGTCAACGGCTACATCAAATACCGATCCGCTGACGACACGCACGAGTTTCCCCTGCGGCTTGTGGATCTGGTAGTGCAAGCCTCGGAGGACGTGGCGTGCAGAGCCGCTCTCATTATCCTGAACGAAATCTGCATGGATGCCCGCAGCGGCAAATTCTCGCCGCTCCCAGGATTCGAAGAAATAACCCCGCGCATCTGTGAAGACGGCGGGCTGAATCAGTAGAACGTCCGGGATGGCAGTTGCGATAAATCTCATGCCTACCAACCACGCGAGACCGCAAGCAGGTAGGCGCCGTAGTCAGCTTCATCAACGGCTGAGCCAACTCTGTGAGTTGCTTAGCGTCAATATAGCCGGAACGAAACGCTATCTCTTCGGGACAGCTCACCTTGAGTCCCTGCCGACTCTCGATCGCCTCAATGAACTTGGCCGCCTGCAGCAACGATTCATGTGTGCCGGTATCCAGCCACGCTACACCCCGGCCGAAACACTCCACGCGCAGTGCCCTTTCTGACAAGTACACCCGATTGACATCCGTGATCTCCATCTCACCCCTCGCAGAGGGCTTCAACGCCGCGGCAATATCAACCACCAGATTGTCGTAGAAATAAAGGCCTGTCACTGCAAAATGAGAACGCGGTTGAGCGGGCTTTTCTTCGATGCCAAGGACTCGCCCCTCGTCATCAAACTCCACGACGCCATAGCGTTCCGGATCGTGCACACGGTAGGCGAACACAGTCGCTCCGTCAGTGCGTTGCGCGGCGGCGCGAAGCTGGTCCGGAAGACCGTGACCGTAAAAAATGTTGTCGCCCAACACGAGGGCGACATGATCCCTCCCCACAAAGCGGCGCCCAATGATGAATGCCTGTGCCAGTCCATCAGGCCGCGGTTGCTCGGCATAGCTGATCGAGATTCCCCACTTACTACCATCTCCGAGCAGCCGCTCATATTGCGGCAGATCCGTGGGAGTGGAGATCAGCAAAATATCGCGGATTCCGGCCAGAAGCAGTGTCGACAGTGGATAATAGACCATCGGTTTGTCATACACCGGCAACAGCTGTTTGCTGACGCCTAGTGTTACTGGATGCAAGCGCGTGCCTGAGCCGCCGGCGAGAATGATTCCCTTCAACGCCATACCCGCTCTTTAGCCAAGGTCGATGGTGACCCGCAAATGCGCCTGCTCACGGCAATGTACATCTTCTGCGAGTCCTTTCGCGAAGAGGCGAGTGTTATGACCGTATTGATGTACCAGATGGAATACGGTGAGTCAACATACAGGGCCGAAATCCGCCCTTGGAGCAAGGTCTGCGGCAGCAAGATCTGATCTTGATGACGGGCATACGCGACATTGGATCGTTTACGAGCCAAGCGCTATCAAAGGTCTTGCACAACTCTTACGATCGGTAGAAATTTCGTTGGAATCCACGTCCCATTACACGGTGACTGACCTGCATTTCTACGAAGGTGAACATTTTGCGCGGATGGGCTGAGTCCATGAAAGTCATTGTTACTGGAGCTGGCGGGCAAGTTGGTTGCACATTGATGAGCTCCGTCCCCGGGACCGCGAGCGCAATTGGGCTGACGCACGCAGAGCTGGACATCTGTGATCGATCAGCCGTCATGAGCTTCGTGTGTGCACAACCTTCGGACATCATCATTAACACTGGTGCCTACACGGCAGTAGATCGGGCTGAGAGCACGCCCGATCTCGCGGCACGTGTGAATATTGATGGGCCCGCCAATCTGGCGATGGCTGCACGGGACACCGGGGCCCGGCTTCTGCATCTATCAACGGATTTCGTTTTCGACGGGCTCACCTCGACTACCTGTGGCCCCGATGCTCCAACCCGACCCTTGAGCGTCTACGGAAAGACGAAACTGGCCGGGGAGCAAGCTGTACAGGAGATCCTCCCGGACCGGAGTGTGATTGTGCGAACGGCATGGGTGTACGCGTCAACAGGAAGTAACTTCGTGCGGACGATGGTTCGCCTGATGAGAGAAAAGGGGCACGTTCGAGTTGTCGCTGACCAAGTAGGTACCCCTACGGCGGCAATCTCCTTAGCGGAGGTGATCTGGGCACTCGTGCATCGCCCTGACCTGAACGGCGTCTATCACTGGACTGACGCGGGAGTGGCAAGCTGGTACGACTTCGCCGTGGCGATCTCGGAGGAGTCGGCTACGGTCGGTCTGCTGTCCGCCGGGGTCCGCGTTGATCCGATTACAACCGAAGACTACCCGACACCCGCGAAGCGCCCTCCGTTCAGCGTTCTTGATACCCGGGCTTTGCGCGGAGCATTGTCCGTGACGCCGCGCCACTGGCGTGAAAACTTGAGAACTGTGTTAAAGGAAATGTCGCGTGCGTAGAGTGTAGCGCGACAATCAGGTTGGACAATCCAGCACCGCTTCGTCCGTCTGGGACGGGCGGGAAGTGGAACAGATAACGTGCTTTCGGGGTCCTGGCACAAACAACCCCGTTTCAGGCAAGGCTGGCGGCACTGCGGCCTTGGGCCTCGCCTTCGCATCATGTCCTCGCCCTCCGGTGTTTACGTGGTTCAGGCCGGAGAGTCCCTGTCAGATATCGCCTCCAAGTTCGGGAGTACAGAGGCTCAGCTCTTGAAGCTCAACGGCATCCGCAATCGGGATTTCATATTCGAAGGCCAGCAGATATCGGTCACGGCGACTCCGCCCTCGGTACTTGCCTCCACAGGTGGTCCAATGCCTGTATTGATTGGTCACCGCCTCAAGCTCGAATTCGGTCGCGTATCGCGTGAGGAATTCGAGGAGAAGCGGCGCGAATATCACGCGGAGTTACAAGCAACCTACTTCGCGGAGCACCGGATCATCGGCACCGAGGTCTACATCGTGCGCAAGGGAGATGCGTTGTGGAATGTGACCCAGCGATTTGATCAGCTGCCGATCTGGTTGCTGCAGCAATACAACCCTGATGTCGATTTGGCAGATTTGAGGCCTGGCACCCAGATAGTAATGCCACGTGTAGAGAACGTCGTCTCAGGCCCAAGTTGAGTAAGAGCGGCTCGCCCTGCAGGAGACTATGAGATCCGCAGCGAAGTTGCCACATGGGGCGCGCAATGATTGCTAGCGATCAGGATCGCTTTGAGCGAAGCGCGGGCATTTTTGCGGTCCGCTGCTTTAGCAGACTTTCGGCAGGGATTCCGAACTTGCTGTGGAGGCCCTTGATCATTCGTAGAGTTAACGTTCGTCGGCGACTGAGAACTTCATAGACGCGATTCTTTCGCCCAATGACGGGTTCCAAGTCCTCGACTGTCAAGCCTGACTGTTCCATTCGGAACTTGATCGCGTCCACTGCGTCGGGCAGATCCATCGGAAAGTGAGTGCGCTCGTACGCCTCAACCAGCGTCGACAGAACATCCAGACGATCTCCTTCCGGGGTATTCGCCTTGGCAGTCATTAAAGACTCGATATTCTTGAGCGCCGCCCGGTAGTCCGCCTTTGTCCTGATAGGTTTGATATCCAATGCCTGATTCTCAAATCGTTTGTGCATCGATTGCGTCGTACTGTTTGTGCGTGCCAATAAACCGTATATAGACGATCCTGTACGGGTAGTTGATCCACACAACAATACGATACTTGTTGCCGCCGACGTTGAACACGGCACGTCCATCCTGAAGGATGCTGGCATTGCCGAACTGCGCCTTCACCTCGCTAGGCTTGGACCAATTTGCCTTGATCGCGTCCCGATACCATGCGAGTGTCGGGCCCTCGGCATCCGCAAACTCGGGGTGGTCGACCCAGAACGCCTTCAGCGTCGAGACTGCGATTACCCGCATGACAGAACTATAGTCCCAATTTGGGACTTAATCAATGATTGCAGCCGACAGGGAATTCCAGCCTTGCAGCGGCCACGCGGCGGGAGACACGACAGCGACCATTGCGATTTCGCACCAGGCTCGCGCGGGCGAAAGTCGCGAAAGTCGCAGCGCGGCACCCTTCGGACGAATAGGATGAAGCAGCCGGGATAGTCCGGCCGAATAGGAGCAACTCGACGTCGTTTGGTGTCCGGCAACGAGGCAGAACTCCAGGATGAATTGATTCCCGAGACCATGTGCATATGCGTCTCCGATGCTACCGATTTCGTCGTTCAAAAGATTCCTGAACTCAGCCGTGGGTAGTGTCATTCACATTCATTCCGGCAAGAACCGACAAGAGTCGGATTGTGAATGTCACCCTGGCAAACAGACTTACCGTTGCCTCTATGAATCTCCAATAGAATTTGCCCAAACCGTTAAACGCCGGCGGCGGCCACATTGTCGCGGCAATTCACAGCTCCACAGGATCGAGCGCTACGCATTTATGCCATTGACTGGCAATTTATCAGTCTTGCTTTAACTCTCAACGGAAGTAGGTTAGTTTCAATCGAAAGCCCCGTGCCTCGACGCATAACCAACGTGGAGAATCGGCAGGCGCATTCATGTCGAAGTTCTGGCGGGCGAGCGAGCTGAATACATTGGACCATGTCGAGGCGGGTCTCTCCCAGCGAGTCGACCACCGCAGCTACCAGCTCCAGGGCTTGGACCGCGATCCGGCCGCTGCGTTGCCTCAGAAAGTCTTCTACGCGGAGTGCCAACACGGTAGATCAGCCGCGGGCGATACGAGCATGCCACCGCGAACGAGCTGAGGCCCGCAGAAAGGGCGAGGAAGCGTACAAGCAAGTGCTGCAAAAGCAGAAGGAGGAAGCCCGCCAGGCAGCTTCGTTAAAAGGCCGAAGGCGGACCCTCCCACACGGAGCACTCAACAGACACGAGCTCAACACGCTTCGTCGTCAGGGCAGGGATCCGTGGCAGCGAGTGTGATGTGCCCGTTTCGTAAATCTCTATCTCGTTCGAAATGGTCACGGGCGATGCCTGGAGCTTGAATGTCTTACTCAGGGTCGACGCAAATCCACAAGCATCAGTCACCTTGAACGTTCCCCCCACGCGATAATTCGCGACGACCGGATCGATGACTCGCAATTGTATGCGGTTATATCGATTGATTTCTCGAACTGCTTCGGCAAGCGTTTCCCCTTCGAATGACACGAGTCCGTTTTGCCACGCCAGTTGCCGATCGAGCTCGCGTACCGAAACCTTCTCTTGCTGCACGCCTAGGCCTGCTCCTTCGACTGCTAGTTCGGCGCGAGTGCCCGCAGAGATGACGGCCGTCTGCACGGTAGCTGACGCATGGTTGCCACGGCTGGAAAAATCTGACTGTGACGGCATTGCCGCGGCGCTCACCTCGACTTGTCCGTTAACCACCGCAACAATTGCACCGTGCGCTCGCTTATATACGGTGAATTTGGTGCCAAGGTCTCGAATGATCACGCCACCGGCTATCACGCGAAACGGGCGTGCGGCATCGTGCCGCACGTCAAATAGAACTTCTCCCTGCAGGAGCTGAACTTCGCGACCTCGTGCAGTGAATTGAACAGCAACACGAGATGTTGTATTCAGATGCATGCTCGAACCGTCTTCCAACGGTACAAATAGCCGCTGGCCGATGTCGGAACTATAGAAAATCGGGGAAGTGGGAGGGCTCCGGAGGATCCCGAGTGGTAGGACAACCAATGCCGTTAGAACTGCGCAGAGTGCCCACCACCTCATCGGAAAACACCACTCTCGCTTTGAGCGTTGATAGTTCAATTTGCCCGAGCGCCAACCGAGAGCCATCGGCGATGAAGGGTGTAGTGCGTAGTCCTGTGTGAAAGCACGGACTTCTGCACTTGATGCCGGCAATGGCACGATATTGCTCTGTGGAGCGCGCAGCAGCGTTCTCACGTCGATCAGATGCCGGGGGTCGAGCTGCGACAGTAGGTGCGAAGTTTCCGCAGCCTGGATGAACGCCTCCATGTGTTCGGCTGATTGCGTATACCAAGTGCAAAACGCCCTCCAGCGAGTGGATGGTTCCGGATAGGTGTCTTCCGGATCAACATCTGGATCAGCGAGGGTGATGAGCCACTCGACGGCCTCCGTCTTGAGTCGTGACTCGTACTCATGGCGTAAAGTCATGGCATCCTCCCTGTGGTTCAATCGCCTTTTGCCGGAGCGATCAACTGGATGTATCAGCGGGCGCGGATAACCCAGTTGCTCCCTTCAGGTAATACAATCAGTGAATCATCCTTTGCGGCGTACAAAACCAACGACTGCGGATGGTCGGCATCAAAGATGCCGCTCAGTTTCTTTGCCTGAGCTTCCATCCCTTCGACGCGAATCCGCGTGTGGTTATAACGATTGAATTCTGCTGCAACGTCCGCGAGCGTGGCGTCATAAAAGACTAGCCGCCGCTGCCGCCAGGCCAATATATCCGAAGCGGGTGGGCTGACACTCCTGGATACTTGTCCGCTGACAACCTGTGCTTTCTCGCCGGCTGCCAGTCTCATTTGCCCTGTGCGCGAAGCATTCTCGGTTGGCACTCCTGAGATCGGAAGGGTCGACGATGGCGAGGCCTGATGTCCCTGTGCTTCAGTTGCGCTGACTTGTACCACTCCTTCCATGACTGACACGTCAGTCGATTGTGCTCGTAGTCGAACGTCGAATTGGGTGCCAATGGCACGAACGCTCGTAGTTCCCACATTTACAATAAATGGGCGTGTGGAGTCATGCTCCACCGTAAATAGTGCCTCGCCCCGGGTGAGCCGCAGTTCCCGAACCTGATTTGAGAAGTGCACTTCGATGCGTGAGTCGGTGTTCATTGTGACAAAGGAGCCATCTGCCAACTTGCAGGTCCGTTGCTCACCAATTCCCGTCGAGTACACCTCCGCGAAGAATTCTCGTACGCATAGAAACGAGCAAGCTACGATGAGTGCGGCGATGGCAGTGTAGCGCGCGATTGGGCGCTTTGAGATGTGCAGCAGTGCCGGCGCTGGGCGGACCGGTCTTACATCACCAGACTCGCGGCTCATTGTCCGCAAGCGAATGACATCTGCCGAACGACTCTCCAGTAGCTCCTGAATCTTGATGAGGCGTTGAGGATCCAAGCGTGACATCCGTCGGTGGGCTTCCGCGACCTCCAGAAACGCCTGAAGATGTTGCGGTGATTGCGTTACCCAGTCCAACCATGCGTTGTTGCGTGAGTTGAGGTCAGCGTACGGCTCTTCCGGATCGAGCTCTTCGTCGTTGAGGCGCAGCAGCCACTCTGCCGCTTCGACGCCTGGGTCGCCGGGAGCGCCGGGTGTGACATCGTTGTGTTTTTTGAAGCGCATGAACCTGCTTTCTTTCGGACTAACGGTCTGTGTCGCCTGTTTCAAACTGTGTCCGAAACTGACTCAAGCCTTTCATGATGTACTTTTTAACCGTGTGTACCGAGACGTTGATCTCCTCTGCAATCTCCTTGTAGCTCTTGCCGTCACGATAGTGCCGCAATACCGCGACTTGGCACATCCGTGGAAGCTGATTCAAAAGCCGATTGAGTTGCTCATCCGCAAGCGCCGCTGTGGTGTCGTCTTCAACCCAGAGCCGATTCGAAGGTGCGGCGAGCAGGTCCAATTCTTCGTCATTAAACTGCAGTGAATGCTCCGGCTCGCGACATACGCGGCGATTCGCGGAATGCAGTACGTTCCACGCCACCGTGAACAGATACCGTTGCGCATCACGCAGTTCCGCAGTGGGTCGACTTGCCAATAGCTGCAAGAACATCTCCTGCATCAGGTCATCAACACTGTGAGCTCGCCGTGCATTGAACTGAAAGAATCGCCGCAATTCCGCCCGGTACTGCTCATAGACCTCGCTGAGCTTTCCTCGGGAATCTTGAAAATCTGGCGCATTTGAACCGACTGCCACCACGCCACCTTCGGACCTCTGCTGTCCGCTACTGTATAAGATGCTGTATCAGAGGATTCGGGTATGGACGTGTCACAAATTTTTAATTCCAAACTGCGTACCCGACTTCGTCCCTCTCGCGTCTTATACGGCAGGACAGGTTGAGAAGCCAATGGAAGGGGGTGGAACACGGCTCAACGGCCGATCAAAAATTCAATGGGATTATTTAGATGAAGACACGGCATGACTGGCGCTTCGGAGTCCTTACAACGTTGGTCTCGGGACCGGTCGCCAGCGTCGCATTGGCTCAGCAGGTCCAGAGTCTCGCGCCGCAGAAGCTGGCTATCCAAATAGCGCAGCAGCCTGTAGCCCAGGCGCTCACGGTACTGGGCGAGCAGAGCGGGTTGACCATCATCGTCGCGTCTACCCTCAGCCGGGGCGTCGTTAGTCCCGCTATTGGTGGCGTTCTCACCGCTGATGAGGCGCTCCGTCAGATTCTGACGCCGGTGGGATTGCAGGCTGATTATCTGGACTCGCATACAGTCGCGGTGCGGGCGTCTGATAGGGCCCAAAATCCGGTGAAGATCGCTTTGAATGTAGCGGGATCCAGGGAGCTGATGGCTGCGCCCGATGGTGAGGCGGAGTTACCTCAGCCTGGTAGCGAAGTCGGATCAGTCGCTGCAGATGCGGAGGACAGCCATGGCGGATCTGTGGCGACAGACCGAAAGCATCTCGAAGAGGTACTGGTTACTGGAACCCATATACGCGGCGAAGCACCCGTGGGTACGTCCATGGAGATCTATTCCAGTGACGACATTGAAAAGTCGGGCGCATCTACACTGGAGGATTTTGCACGTACGCTGCCGACGAACTCTGCGTCCGTCGATGCTCCGACGCTGTTAGCGGGGTCATCGAACCTTCAGGGAGGAAGTCAGAATGCATATGCGGGATCCGCATTCAATCTGCTCGGCCTCGGGCCTTCTTCGACTTTGACTCTACTGAACGGGCACCGATTGCCGGGCGCAGGATCCCAAGGTGCATTCGCCGATATCTCTCTCATTCCTCTGAGCGCAATTGACCGGATTGAAGTGCTGGACGGAGGAGCATCCGCAATCTACGGCTCTGATGCAGTAGCTGGTGTGGTGAACATCATTACCCGCAAGGATTTCGAGGGCGCGGAGACAGGTGTCCGGTATGGTGGCAGTACTGATGGCGGTGCCGACGAATTCGGAGCTTCTCAACTATTCGGACATAGCTGGAGCACCGGCAACGTTTTCCTGGGATACAATCACGATCTGCAAGGGGGTCTGCTATCGAGCAAACGGTCCTTCCTTCCTGCAGACGCTGGCGAAAACAGCATATTGCCAAAGTCCCGTCGCGATTCGATTCTCCTCGATGCCAACCAACAACTCGATGACCTGACCAAAGTGTCACTTGGGCTGGCATTTGGAAATCGAGCCTCCTCTTATGTCGTCACGGTGCCTGATGTTATCGGTGAAGATCAACGACTCGAGGCTACTCAGAAGGGCGTAACGCTGGGGATCGAGCGTTCGTTACCCCATGCTTGGGCAATCAGCCTCACTGGCGACTATGCTCAGATCGATCAAAACTTGAATTTGAGTTCGATCTACCCTGTTTTCGGATTTTCAACGACACAGATTACGAGTGATGTCTCCAAAACATACGGTGCGTCACTCGATGCGTCGGGAGAGTTATTCGGCATGCCTGGGGGCTCTACGAAGCTTGCGCTCGGAGCGGCTTTTCGACACGAGTCTCTCGACAGCAATAGCGCGGCTACTTTGGATGGAACGCCGAGTGGCGACTCGGCCGACTTCAAGAAGAGAACTGTTTCCAGTGGGTACGGCGAACTTCTGGTGCCGATCGTCGGCAGCGGCAATGCGGCGCCTTTGGTGAGAAAGCTGGAGTTCTCGCTCGCGGCGCGGTTCGACCACTACAGTGACTTCGGATCAACGACCAACCCGAAACTAGGCGTACTGTGGGTGCCAGGCGACGATCTTGCTCTGCGTGGTTCATATGGCAGATCGTTTCGGGCCCCTACACTCAGGGAACTGGTAGTCTTCCCGTATTACTTCACAGAAGTTGTGCCGAATCCAGCTTCACCGACTGGCGAGTCCGACATCCTCGTCAACGCCTCACCTGGTAACAGCAACCTGAAGCCTGAGCGCTCGACAGCCTACACTGCGGGAATCGACTTCCATCCGCATTGGCTCAGCAACTTTCAAGTTTCCATGAATTATTACCACATCCACTACACAAACCGCGTGGCGGCCCCCCCGCTCGCGGGGCCGGACACGGATATATTCTTTGAACCCCAGTTGCAGCCATTTATCTCCCCATCGCCTGGCGAGGCTCAGGTTGCGGAATACCTGTCTCAGGGGGGCTCTTACGACGGAGCCGGACTCGGCCCGGGGGCTGTGACCTATGTTTTCAATGAACAGATCACAAATCTCGCAGCGCAGGACGTCTCAGGTGTACAGACGTCTATCGATTACTCGTGGACGGGAGGTATTGGAACTCTGTCGACAAAATTGGCGGCGAACAAGATTATTCGCAACTCCTACCAGTCATCAGACCTTACCCCGCCCACGAACCTGCTGAATGTCGTGGGGGAACCTACTAGCTGGAAGGGTCACGCAAGCGTCGGCTGGGCAAAGTTCGGGCTTGCCTCCACAGTTACACTCAACTACGTCAATGGATACGTCGACAACTACGTGTCTCCTTCTGAGGACGTATCTAAGTGGATCACGGTAGATTGGGTGACGAGCTACTCGGTGCCGGACCGCGTACCGCACTTGTTCCAAGGTTGTACAATCAGCCTCAATGCTCGAAATGTCTTCAATAAAGCTCCGCCATACGTGCCGTTCTCTGTCCCGGCGCTTCCTTACGATGCCACCAATGCGTCCGCAGTCGGCCGACTCCTCTCGGTCGAATTGCGTAAACGATGGTGATTGATCTCCCTCAGTGCACACGGAGAGATTCCTATCCAGAAGGCGTGCCTCAATCAGAACGTCAACGCTTTTGGCATGCTGCCTCGGAATCGCGAATGCTTTTTCACTGAATCCGGCACCTTCAGCCGAGAGCCTCTCTGGGAGCCGTCTCTCCGTCGACGATCTCACCCGGGTTGCCAGGTTTGGTGACCCAGGCACTGCCAGGTATCCAGATCACTCTGGTGAAAACCCGATTGCCGTCGTATCTCCCAACGGCAAATTGGCAGCTGCGGTGATGCGTTATGGTGACCCGCAACGACATGTGAATATTGGCGAATTGCTGCTCATCCGGGACAGCGATGTCTGGAGCGGACGCAGTCCGATTCGCTTGACCAGCGCGATCTCTGAAACCAACAATCAGCCTATGAGTCAGGTGAGATGGCTGGACGACTCAAACATTGTCCTTGCCGTTGCAAACGGGAACGAACCATCTACTGTTGAGATCGTAAACGTCGCTAACGGGAACCGGAAAAGAATAGCGGGTGACGATGCCGACCTGGACTGGTACCTCATCGATCAAACTCACCGTCGTCTCTTAACAGTATCTACCGCGAAGCGCCAAAATCCCTTTGATGCCCCGGCATGTGGTCGCGCAGCGTGCAGAGTAGAGGCGTCATCGCTTTTCGAGGCGATCGGCGTGAGAGGCGCCTCTGTTCTTTTCAGGAATTACGATCTGAAAACCCACGAGAGCGCTAGGCTCCCCGCACTGGAGGAAGCGGATCCCGACGCCGATAGTTGCCCACCGTGGCTGGTGGGGGGGTACTCGACTGCATCACTGTCTCCAAACGGCCGTTATGCTTTGCGAGTTTGCGCCGTGCGCGAGGATCGGATTCCGAAGTGGTGGACGGAGTATTCCGCGATTCCCTCACTCCAAAAAAGCTTGCATGACGGAGCAAGTCTCTACAGCGCCCAGTTCTATCTCGGAGGGGGCGCGCTGTTTCTGCTGGACCTCTCAGACAACTTGTCTACCAGACTATCATCAGCGCCCTATTTCAGCTCGGGCGTTGCGCCAATCTGGATTGAGGGTGGCCGTCGCTTCATATTGGTTGGAGCATTGGAACCTTTGATCGAAGTAGCGCCGGCAGAGCGAGAGCGGCGGAGGCGGGACTGGTCTTTATTGGCTATTGATCCGCAAACCAAATCGGCTGAGCGCATCGGTACCCTGGGTCCTGACGTAGAGTCAGTCGTTTCTGCCACGTGGGACGCGAAGGCGAGTACTTTGTCGGTCAAATCCCGGCAAGCGGGAACACCTGGTTCGATCGAGATCAGCCGGTACACAAAATCGCCTGCGGGTTGGCGACGCGTCCACCTCACCGCTGCCCGGCATACGATTAATGACGGTGCGGGGACCATCAAGACGGTCGTTCTCGCGAGCGGTACACGCTTGATGGTTTCCGAATCGATCAATGACCCACCAAGGCTCGTAGCCATTAGCAGAGACCAGTCGCGTCGGGTCGTGCTTTCGGATCCAAACGCCTGGATTCGGGGCAGGTCGAAAGGGCGGGTTGAGCCCATCAGCGGAATCGATGCACTCGGACGTGCTTGGGAAGGCGGGTTGATGTACCCACCGGAATTCAAACGAGGTGACAGATATCCGGTTCTGCTGCAGACACACGGCTTCGAGAAGAACGTCTTCAGTCCTCACGGAGTCTCCGTCAATTTCCCCGGTCAAGCGCTTGCGGCGTTTGGCGTAATAGTTCTCAGCGTGGATGAAGGAGGGCGAGATCTCGAAGGAGCCAAAGTTGAATATGAAAGTGCGATCGATGATCTCCAAAGGCGTGGACTGATCGACCCGACGAAAGTGGGAGTGATCGGTTGGAGTCGTTCAGGAACTAACCTCGCCTACCTTCTGACGCATACCAGTCGTTCCTACGCTGCGGCCGCGTTTGCAGATACGGGAGGATTTGGATATTGGTGGTACATGATGGAGTCACCTCTCATCCAACGGACTTTCGAAGAGGATTATGGTGGCGCACCTTTTGGGCCAGGTTTGGACGCGTGGCGCAAGACGACGCCGGACTTCAACCTCGAACGCAACCATGCCCCGACTCTTATGTGGGAGGCGGGATCGCCGGTAGGTTTATGGGATTGGTACTCGGGCATGAAACACTTCAACGTCCCGGTGGAGATGTGGGTGCTGAAGAATGGTGCCCACGAAGTCAGAGACATAGACCAGCAGATTCAAACGAATCAACTCTTTGTAGACTGGTTCAGATTCTGGCTGAGAGGCGAGGAAGATACGGATGCTGCAAAGACGGAGCAGTACCGGCGCTGGAGAAACATGAAGGCTTCTGCTAAGCAGCAGGAGTCCGCCACTGCTGCACATTGACTTGAACCTGAAAAACACGATTGGTGCGCTGGCTGGAGATGACTTTGCACAACCGTGGGTCGAAAAAGTCCTTGAACAACGGCGGGCGCGCTGAATGCAGCATCATCTGGGAATTGCGCTGAATATCCGCTGCCTGTATGACCTCCAAGTCATCTTCCGAGGATGCATATCTGACGAGACAGGGAATCTTCTCGATCCCCAGAGATCTCATCGCAAAGACCCGATGCATTCCGTTGCACAGTATGATACGGCCGCCTACCTGAACAGCTGTAACGAAATTCACTCCGTATCCCAGGAAGACGCCGATTGCGGTGGAAGGAGTACCGTCTACCCGGAAATTGCAGGACGCTGCCGGGTCGAGAACGGCAATCTTGAGAAATCGAAAGTCTGAAGAGGCCGACGAGACACTGAAGGTACTGTCCGAGAGCTGAGTCAGGTATACGGGAGCGTTTTCATGGAATGTGCCCACTGACAGACGGATCAGCGCATTCTGCGTGGGCGAACGACTCAATGCCGCCGTAATCTGATCGATGAAGCGGAGGTTGATATGCTGCTGCATGACGACCAGAGAATCGATTGGGACCATTCGCCAGGCGCATGGCAAGAGGCGAAATCCGGTCTGCGCCTCCGGCCTCATGAGCTGCGCCTTGGCGATCTGCGCCATATCGTCCGGCAAGCTCTCCGTGATCGCGTTGTCGGCAATGTTACTTTCCGAGGATTCCAGATCCAGCAGGCGGCTTCTGGCGTCACGCCATTCATTCGTCAGGTCGGATTCATCAATCCGATAGCCGTCGATGGCCCGAGTCTTCACGAGCGTGATGAAGTCTCTTATGGGAGGCCGCCCCAAAAGGCAGATGATCCTGTCGAGAGGGGTTGATTCCATTGCCAGTGCCTTTGAGGTCGAATGGGTCTCAGACATACGGGTTAGCTCCACGTCTCAGGCGACTGCTTGTATCTGGGGTCGCTCCCAGAGCTTGAACCAGATTTCCGCGCTGATCCAAAGCATGATGTCGCCGATCTCAACTGTGGATTTGGACGGTCGCACGGATAGGGCTTCTTCGAGCTTTTCTCGTTTGAGAATCCTCTCCCCCACCAAAGCCCCATTCAGCAGAATATCGCGGGCAAAGGGGAGGTTGCGCATCAGTACCTCCTTTCCGAGCTCCTCAACTCCCCCCTTCGTTGTTCGCTCGAGAATCCGACGAGGAACACGATTGGCAAATGCCAGACGGGCAATAGCCCGATCCCAACCTCCATGCAGATGAACGTATGAGGGGATCCGCAGGCAAACTTCCGCCAGGGGCTGTGACATGATTGGATCGACAAATTCAGGCGTATCCGCATGCGCGAAGGGGTGATCGCATGATCTGGAGGAGATGCCCAGGATCTGAACGAGCTTTCCTGGCGGCAGATGGCTGATCGAGCTCGCCCACGGATGTACGAGGAGGTCGAGCTGTGCGAGTGAGCGTATCGCATCTGCATTCACCACCCCGTTTTCCGACGCGGAGATTATTGCCGACGCCAGATCATCGGCAGGTGATTTGCGATGTCTCGTGCGCAGATCAGATGCGATGTGCCCGAGGACACGCCATAGAGATACACGCTGAAGCCTGGCGATGCTCAAAGCAACTCCTAACAGCGCAGGATGAAGCCCTCTGCTACGGACAAAATCTACCGCGGCAGGCAGTACGGGGGCCCGGTAGAAAAGCTCGTCTCCGCCATTTCCAGAGAAAATCGCCGTAGCTGCCTTCGAGCGAATAGGTACCTCCATCATCTGCGCGTGCGAGAGCCGCATGAAGAAAGAGTACATCACTGCGGTTCTCGATGCCCGGAGCGCATCTTCTAGTCGCAAATCTTCGGGACGCGGGATCTCCATTAACTCGAACATTGCATGCTGCGCTGACAAGCGAGCATAGTAACGCTCGTCCCCATTCGACCCGTTTGTGTAGTAGCAGTTGATTGCAGTAATCTCAGGGCGAGTGGGAGCGTCGTACAGACAACCGGCCACAATGGACGAGTCGAGACCTCCCGAGAGCTCAAGAAGAATCCTTTCGTGGTTGGATGCCCAGCTGCGTGTACAGGCGACAGCTGAGTTACACATGGACAGAGCGGCGGCATGCGGTTCGTCAATGGTGGTTGATGTTGCGATTTTGGCGGGATCCCACAGGAGTTGGATGGACGTGCATCCGTGCTTCAGCACGGCACATTCCCCAGCCTTCAACTCGGTGACATCATTGAGAGCCGTTGCGCGACTGCTGACCGCCCTTAAAGCGACGTGAACTGCGATGTATTCCCAATTGAGAGAGAATGCGAGCCCGAGTGCAAGGCAGTCTTCCATTCGCGAGAAAAACAACTCTACATCGCCACAAGACGCACGAAAGCACGGAAGCAATCCCATTGGAGCCCGCAGTACACGCGCTTCGCTCGATATCGGATTCCGCAAAAATGCCACGTAGGAACCCCAATAGGAATCCACGAGTCGGCCGCCGCCCGTCCGGATAATCTTCGCACTTTCTTCGTCGCTCAGGCTGGTTACCTTGGGGTGCGTCTCATCGGTGCCATCGTCTTTACGTCGGAATAGCCTTCCGGCAATAACACCAGATTGATTTCGGAGCAGGCAGCAGTCTGCAACGCCGGCTCCCACGCAAAAGACGGAGAGCCCGTTGTGGTTGAAAACGTTGCTCCAGCCGGCCTTGGATAGTAACAGGCGCTGAGACAGGCTTGCCACCCGTCCGGCTGCCGTGTGGTTCGATGTGTTCCAGGCAAAAGCAACATATCTGAACACGATCTGTCTCCTGAGTTGAGCTATACGACCAGGATCGGAACAAATGCGCGTGTATGATCCGCGGTGTCGTTGAGAACCAGGTGGTTCACCTGAACCCAACTGTGCGCGGAGAACGGTCGCGTGCTGATACCGAATACCCACTCAGGATAAAGCCCATATAGAGCCAGGAACTCGACCAGAGTCAACGAATCCAGAAGGCATGCGTCCTGCGCGGTGTATACGAATGGCCTCAGAAAAGTGAATATCTGCGTCAGCTCACGTATCGTGCCGGCCTCATCACGTCCATTGGCTTTGATCCGCTGCTTTCGACGGACAACTCGACTGACCGTACTCTCCAGTGAGCAGGTTTTCAGGCGCGTTGCTGTTCTCAGGTATGCCCAGAAAAACTTTGCAACATGGACGGGCGTGATTCGCGGCCGGTTTTGCGCCTTGCTGTCGTCGATGGACGTGGAGGGTGTCTCGAGGATTGCTCCGCGTCTGCGGCCTGTGCATGCACGGTCTTGTGTGAGTAAACGTCGATTCAGCAGCTCATTCGCGACATCCGTGGCGTTCTTGTGGAATGCTTCGGGCTTGTGTTCTGTCTGGATTTTTCGCGGCGGCCAGCCTTCAACCAGTTCCTGTAGGCTCGGGAGTTGGCTGTCTTCAAACCCGAAGTATCTGCCCTCTTTGAGGTCCAGCGCCACAACACCATCTTCAGTCCGGCAAAGATGAACATGTGATGCAATAAAGTATTGGCTCACTTCGAGTGTCCTCCTCACGGGCTCGTGTGCGAGTTGGCACTCGTGCCGCTCGGTTCGTATCTCCCGCGCGTAAAGTTGGCTCTGGTCAGGGTCAGAACGTCTCCCAGGTCCAGCAGTTCGATGTCCATTGCAGCCTCCAAAAAGGTGTGCGGCGCGTACGCGCCGCACACCAGGTCGATCTCAGGTCATCGACGTGTGGGAATTAATTCCCGTCGAGCCCGAATCAAACCGCTTCTTGGTAAACACACCCTTCGTCTCAACTTCGACCATACCCAGGTCAATCAGTCCCAGTTCCATGGTGATTCTCCTTGATGCTGTGAATCAATCGTGCCGTTCGAGACGGCGGCTTGAAGTTGCACTCGTTTGAATAATTCGTCAAGAGGTTGATCGTCGTCCCATTGATTGAAAGACACCTGAAAATGGCAGGGTGCGGATCAATTCTAACCTGTAGGTTTGATGAAAAAGACATCAGGCCAGACTGTTTCGGATCGAGTTCAAGGAGTTAGATCTTGCTGGACAATTTCGGGTGGCGGAGGAACCAGTCCAGAATTCAGGGTCCTGAGTGATCGCCAGGTGGATCGGCGATATATCCTGGAATTTCGCTGGTCCCAGAAATAGAACCACCGGCGGGTGCAGGACGTATGAGAATGGCGCTCGTAGCAAGGAGTCGGCCATGAGTGCGAACGTCGATCTGTTGGACATTCCAGATTCAATTCCATTCCTTCTGAGTCCCAGGCTTGATGAAGTTCGTCTTGCAACGGAATTCCGGGAAAAGCGTCGGCTACGCGTTGCCGATGTGTTGAATCCGGCCGGCGCGCTGGAGTTGTATCGGCATCTGCACGAGGTCGTAAAGTGGAAGACGTACCTGGTCGCGAACGGCAGACTTTTCTGCGCAGACCCGGTGAGAACTGATCTGTCCTGTGATGAAGCCGAGGCCAGAATGCGGGAGTTGGCACACAGTGAGATGCGCAGCGGGTCATTCTCTTCTATCTGCGATCTCAATCGAATACTCGATGATGAGGCTCCTGCGGGATACGAGGACGAGGCGCCGGCCATCGTTGATTCAGACCCACTGACGCGACTTTGGGAGTGTTTCAACTCCCGGAGGTTCTTGAGCTTCATCCGCAATATCACCGCCATACCGGAGATCAATCGCGTGGACTTCCACCTGATGAGGCACAGACCGGGACACTTTTTAGCCTATCAGGCTGTGCCTCCGGTCACAGCGGGCTGGTGCGGCAACCCGAGGGCCGGTTTCATTTTCAATCTGACGCCGGAGTGGATGGTCGAGTGGGGAGGATTGCTGGAATTCCATGCAAACAACGGCGCCTTGGTAGAAGCCTACATGCCGTCGTTCAACGCTCTGGACATTTTCACCTATCCGCAGGGACATTGGATCAGCGCTGTGGCGCCGTTTGCTGCCGGCCAGCGGCTGACGATTGCCGGACGCCTCTATGTGGCGAATGAAGGAGACGAAGATGTCCAGAATTGAAGCGCTTCAGGAGTGTTACTACAACAAGCGGGCGGCGGAGTATGACGATTCCGCCAACTATCAACGTGAAGAGTTCGCAGCCATCATGGCACCGGTTCGCGCCAGATATCAGCTTGCCTTGCAAGGCCGGGACGTGCTCGAAATTGCGTGCGGACCCGGTTATTGGACCGAGGCTGTCGCCGTAACCGCGCATTCTATCTTGGCGACCGATCTGGATCCCGGCCTGGTTTCCATGGTGCGCAACCGGTTGGCCGGAGTGAGTAGTGTCCGGTGCGAGGTTGCAAGTGCTTACACGCTCGAAGGGGTATCAGGTCGCTTTGACGCCGCTTTTGCGCAATTCTGGTGGTCTCACATGCCACATTCCAGAATCAGGTCCTTTTTGACTACGCTTCATGGACGCCTTCTGCCTGGGTCGACGGTGATGTTCCTCGATTCGCTGCCTCGGAGTTTCGGCGGGCGTTGGCTGGACGACAATGGGGATCTGATTGAGGAGCGACGGCTTCGGAATGGGACACGATTCGAAATCATCAAAAACCTTCCTACCAAGCGGGAAATGATGGCGGCTCTCGATGGAATTGCAGAAGAGATTGACTACAAGCAGTTCCGCGCCGATGGTTATTGGACTGTGAGCTACAGAACTAAAGGTCCGTCGCTTGCGCAGGATCACTGATGCTGTGAGAAGAGGTCTCCATGCGCCCAGCGAAGCGTCGCACAAAATGCGAGCTGTTCACGGTGAGATCGTACCAGTTGCCGCTGTCAGCCAAAAACCAACTTCGCGAGGCATGTTCGCCGGGCGCAAGCGTGATTGACCAGGGACCATCTGTTCTGTATGCGTTGGCCCGGATCTCCAGTCTGATCGCCTGATCTGTCTGATTGTGGATATCGAGCTGCACCGCTCGCTCCTGAGGGCGATACGACATCGTTACTCGCGGGGCGGACGAATTCGTACCGCTGATGTTGCGTACGAAGCCGTTCGTTCCCAGAACCCACAGATCATAGGCACCCGACGGGGGGAGCAACCAGTCGTCCTCGAGTGCTGTCTGCGCTTCGACAGTATAGCGCCGAGGGAAGCGGTCGAGTCGCAGCCGGTCGTAAACGTGGAACACTGCTCCCTGACTGCCCTTGTTTATGAATTTCAGCGCCAGATTTCCCGGTGCGTCCGAACGAGCAGGGGTGAAGTCAGACTCCACCTCGAGAACATATGGAAGTGCGCGCGAGGGGCGTATTCCCGGTTCCTGGAACAGGCCTTCGGGCAAACGGGGAGCGCGCGGCAAAGGGCGCTTGCTATGTTGCATGACAATGGATTCGGAATGACTCACGTCCGGCAGATGAGACAGCGAGTATTTTTCCGGGTGCTCAAAATCGAAAGCTGAGGTGAGATCACCCGAAACAACCCGATGCCAAGGGCTGATTCCCGGAATGTGGACACCAAACCTCTTCTCCAGGAACTGTCCGACCGATGTGTGATCAAACACCTGCGAATTCACCCAGCCCCCTTTGCTCCAAGGGGATATGACATACATCGGAACGCGCGGTCCCAGGCCCCATGGTCGGACGGTGCCTGCGTCTCGATCTTCGGGATGAAGATGTTTTCGTTCCGGATCGGAAAAGTATTCGCCCTTGAGGTCCAAAGTTGATTTTCCCGCGGGAGTTCCATCCTTGTTATATGACGGAGGCGCCGGCGGTGGGACATGATCAAATTGCCCATCATTTTCATCGAACGTTAACAGAAACACCGTACGGCTCCAGACGTCCGGGTTTGACGTCAGGATGTCGAGCACCCGGGCAGTGAACTCAGCGCCTTGAAGGGGGCTCGACGGCTTTGGATGCTCGCTCCACCGGGCGGGAGGCAAAATCCACGAGACCGCCGGGAGTTTTCCGCTACGGACATGCTCCTGCAATTTCTCCAGGGACCAATGAGACATGCCATTGCGGAAGAGCGCGGAATCAGGGCGGGCCATCCTGAAGCTCTCAAATGCGAGACCACCGTGCATTGCCCCGGTCCAGTTGTCATTCGGATCTTGATAGATGCGCCATGACACCCCCGCCTTCTCCAGCACATCGGGCACGGTAGGCCACTTGAAGGCGGAGCCGGCATAGGTATAACCCGGCTTTGGGAGTGTCCCTTCCACCCAGCAACGAAGGTTGTCCGGCTCCGAATCGACATCGGTGCAGTTCTCACCCCGCAGTCGCAATTCAGGATTGAAGTTCGAACCAGACCAGAAGACGATCCGATTGGGGTCCGTCCCAGTGGTCACGGAGCAGTGGTAGGCATCGCAGATCGTGAAGGCGTCTGCGAGCGCGTATTGAAACGGAATGTCTTCGCGGCGAAAGTAGCCCATGGAGAATTCGGTTTTGTACTTGGGCCAATATCCATATCTGCCCTGGCTCCATGCCGCTTGCGCATCCGCAAACGAGTGCGGTGTAACGGGAACACGTAGGGCACTCGTGGTCTTGGTGTCGAGGTGATAGGGCGCTATCTCCCGCATTCCGTCGGACTGGTGCCAAATGGACTTGCCGCTGGCTAACGGGACCGGGTGGCGGTCAGCAAAGCCCCGTACTCCCCGCAATGTGCCGAAGTAGTGATCGAAGGATCGGTTCTCCTGCATCAGGAGAACTATGTGTTCGACATCGCGAATGGTTCCGGTGTTCTGCGCCGCAGGAACTGCAATCGCGCGTCTGATGCTCGGCGGAAATGCTGCTGCTACAGCGACAGCTCCGGCAGCCCGTCCGGCTAAGCGCAGGAATTCGCGCCGATCATTCGATGGGGTACGTTTCACTCTAGGTGGATCCGTGGTGCGGCTCGCAGATGCGTGTGGGCCTCTAGAGTAATAAGACGCCGAATTGACCCGAGCGGGTACGGTGCTCAGGTGAAAATTTTGCCGACTCTGTGAATGCCGGTCTCGGTCGGAAACAGTGTCCGCGAAATGGGGAGCGCCGCGGGAAGTTTGTACACGCGATGCTCCAAGAGGCTCTTTGGATTGATTCATGCTCGCCGACGCGCTGTGCCGTTTGTTGTGCTGTCATTCGCGGGATATGATGACCATGGAGCGCTGGTGCTGTCCTGATAAACATTGCCGCGCTGAAGAGATCCTGGGATTCTCAATGCTCAGCGGGCCAAGGATGACCCCCCTATGCCAACAGCTTACCAAGCCGCTTGCGTGCATCTCGTGGAGGCAGATAACTCGCCCGCATACGCGAGGACCTGTGCATTGAGATTCTGTCAACCACGAGTTTTACGGCATGAATGAGCTCGCATCAAACAGCGCTCTCGCGTCCTGGCGGAATATTCGAGATTTATCCAGGTTGATCTGGAGCCATGCCAGCAGGTTCGTAAAACTGCGGTTGACGATTGTGTTGGGACTCGTCCTGATCGCATCGATTCTGACACCACTCGGAGCTGTGGCGCTCAAATATATTGTGGATCAATTTACCGGGAATGTGTCTGTCGGCAGTGTGACCATCGGGGTTCTAATTGCACTGTACGTTCTGAGTCAGTGGCTTTCCCGCACCATCGGCGAAATCCGCGGCCTGATCTACGCTCGCGCGGAGCGGCGCATGTTCCGCAGTTTGAGCGAACGGCTCTTCGAGCACGTTATGCGCTTGCCCCTGCGGTTTCATCTCGAGAGGCAGACAGGGGCGATCAATCAGACATTGGAGAACGGCCTGCAGGGGTACCAGTTGATTCTGCATCACCTGGTATTCACCGTGTTGCCGGTAACCGCGCAGCTGCTGACCGTCGTTGTGATCCTGTTGCGGTTCAGTCAGCCCGCGTTTCTCGCGATCTTTTGTGCTGCATTAGCGTCTTACGCGGCGGCGTTCAGTGTGTTCACACTACGCGTCACTCAGTCCGCGGAAAAGGCCTCCCGCGCGCACATCGAAGCTACCGCGCTCATGACAGACAGCATTCTGAATTATGAGACCGTGAAGTACTTCGCTGCTGAACGCGTCATGCAGGACAAGGTCAGCCGGGCGATGGCGGCAACCGAGGATCGCTGGGTGTGGTTCTACCGCCGTTATGCGTACAACGGTTTGGGCGTCGCGACGGTCTACGCGCTTTTTCTTGGCCTGGCGATAGTCTACGCCGCGCGTGAGGTCAGGGCGGGGCGCATGACAGTTGGTGACTTCGTACTGGTTAACACCTACATGCTTCAGGTAATGCAGCCCTTGGAGGCGTTCGGGTACGCAGTGCAAGGATTCTCGCAAGGAACCGCCATGTTGGCACAATTGCTGGATTTGCTCCGGGAAAAAACCGAGCCGCAACCAGAAATGTCAGCGGGATTGGCCGCAACGGTCCAATCGCCGGGAGCGTGGCAACCCGGGTCTGCAGCTGTCGTGGTTCAAGATCCAAAAGGGTTGGATGACACCCCGGGCGAGTTGATTTTTAAGAATGTTACGCTGTCGTATCGACCCGACCGACAGATATTGAAGGGTATCAGCTTTCATCTCCCGGCCGGTAGGACGCTGGGCATCGTTGGCGGCAGCGGGGCGGGGAAGTCCACCATCGTCCGCCTGCTGGTGCGTTTGTTTGAGGCTGATGGAGGCGCGATCTACTTGGACAGAACGCCAATCCGCGATTTGCCTCTGGAGGCACTGCGTCTCGCGATTGCCGTGGTGCCACAAGATACAGTCTTGTTCAATGACACTATCGCCCGCAATATCGAGTTTGGGAAATACGGAAGCTCTTCGGCAGAGATCGAGGCAGCGGCAAGACTGGCGCACCTTCATGACTTTATATCGAGCTTGCCGGATGGTTACGAGACGCGTGTGGGAGAGCGTGGTGTCAAGCTGTCAGGAGGTGAGAAGCAACGGATTTCGATTGCCCGGGCCGCGATCAAACGCCCCCGAATCTTTGTATTTGACGAAGCAACCTCATCGCTGGATAGCAACACCGAGAAAGAAATTCTCAACAACTTTCGCGAGATTTCACGCTGCAGTACAACGCTGGTAATTGCGCATCGGCTGTCTACGGTAGCTCATGCAGATGAGATACTCGTACTTGACGGTGGGATGATAGCGGAGCGTGGTTCGCATGCGACCCTGTTGCGACGAAACGGACGATACGCCGCGCTCTGGGAAACTCAGCAGAAGGGCTCTGCCGCCGCTTAGGCGTCCATATCGAAAATATCGTCCTGCGAGTTGCGGCAGCATTCGCTGTGCAAACGGATTGTCCGAGATCGTCCGTTTCTGATGATCGTCATGCTCTTCGGCGCCATCGCCATGCATTTTTCGCAACTGCACCAGGTGACCCTGATGGAGTCCGCTTCCAGCTTGTGTGGTAGGTGCATGGGCAATTCCTTTGCCTTTCCGTTTGGCCACCGTATAACTCAACTTCGGGGACTCTATGATACTCGCCTGATCTCGGTGGTGTAGGAGCTGGGGCCACTGAGACGAGATCGGTCGCCTCTCAGAGTTGTATCGGTGTAGGTGACTTGACACAGTGAGGTTGTGGGAGGAGATTTCGGGTAGCAGAGAGCGAGCGCGCACGGTCGTTGTGTAATGCTGACGAGCATGGATGAATTTTCAGAAACTGACCGCTCGATTGCGCCCAAATCACGGGGCGCAATAATCACGGCGGCTTTCGGTATCCTCTCATAACCCCACGATGCAAACCGCAACACGCGACGATCGATCCACTTTCCAGCCGCGTGGGCGAGCAAACTCTGCGCGCGTGGCGAAGATGGGGTGGGTGTTTGGGGTACTCCTGTTTCTCGGTACGGCGGGAGTGATCGGACACAATGAGTTCTACCGCCAAAACGCTTCGAGACTTCTGACGGCTCCAGTCGTCACTGGTGATGTAACTCAAACTGTACTTGCAACTGGAATAATCCAGCCCCGTAAGGTGGTCAGCGTGGGTGCCCAGGCATCGGGCCGCATCATCGCAATGCATGTGGCGCTGGGAGATCAGGTTCGGCAAGGGCAGTTGATTGCCGAGATTGATCCATCTACGCAGCGCAATGCTCTCCAGAATGCGCAAGTCGTGCTGATTCAGCATCGGGCAGAGCGCGCGTCACGGGGTGCCGCACTTCGCCAGGCCGAAGTTGTATTTAAACGCTCGGCGGCAACTTGGGAGCAGCACCTGACATCGCGTGCTGATTACGATGCCGCCAGGGCAACCCTGGAAGGCGCCCAGGCAGATGTGGAGGCATTGGATGCGCAGATTCATGCCGCACAGATCGCCGTAGACTTGGCGCGTGTGACGCTGGGTTACACAAAGGTAATCGCCCCCATGAGTGGGACCGTGATCGCCATTGTGACCCCAGAGGGCCAGACAGTGAATGCGGTTCAGGCGGCGCCCACCATAGTGAAACTCGCTGATCTGGAGACTATGACCGTCAAAGCCCGAATTTCGGAAGCGGATGTTCCAAACGTGCATCCTGGGCAGGGATTGTACTTCACAATTTTAGCCGACCCGATCCATCGCTATTACGCCCGCCTTCGGGCAGTGGAACCTGCACCGGACACGGTCTCCGTGGACACGGTCAACATGCCCCCAGTCTCGAATGGCGGCAATAGCAATGCTGCGGTCTACTATAACGGCATGTTCGAGGTTTCGAATTCCGAACACGTTCTCCAACCCTCGATGACTGCCCAAGTGAACATCGTGTTGGGTGAGGAAAAGAGTGCGCTGAATATACCGATTTCGGCGTTAGGAGATACGGACGTAGACGGTCGACGGTCAGTCAGTGTGGTAGATGCGGTCGGGCACGTCGAGACGCGCTGGATCAAGGTGGGACTCAACACAAATGCCGTGGTCCAGGTGCTGGAGGGCCTGAAGGCCAACGAGATCGTGGTTGTTGGAGATTCGGCCCGTTTGGAAGCCGCCGACGCTGCGGCAAAACAGGACAGCGAGTAGGCATGGCCGCGCCGCTCATTCGCCTCATTCAGGTGCGCCGCGAGTATCCCTCGGGGGAAAGCTCCTTAATGGCACTGAAAGACATCGATATAACCATTGATGCTGGCGAGATGGTGGCAATTGTAGGTGCCTCCGGCTCCGGCAAGTCGACGCTGATGAACATCCTGGGCTGCCTCGATCGACCCAGTGGTGGTCACTATCAGTTGGCGGGCCAGGACATCGCCACTTTGGATGCCGATGATCTAGCTGCATTACGGCGCGAGCGCATCGGATTTGTCTTCCAGCGCTACAACCTGCTGCCCGATTTGACGGCACTAGAGAACGTGGAAGTTCCGGCAGTCTATTCGGGGCAAGAGCGTCCATTTCGGCGGGACCGCGCTCAGCGTCTTCTACGACGGCTGCACCTCGGCGAGCGCTCTCACCATCGTCCAAGTCAACTCTCGGGGGGCCAGCAGCAGCGAGTGAGCATTGCGCGTGCTCTCATAAATGGAGGTCAGCTGATTCTCGCTGACGAACCCACAGGAGCGCTCGACAGCCAAGTAGGCGAAGAGGTATTGACGATCCTCAAGGAGCTGCATGCGGAAGGTCACACGGTAGTCATTGTGACCCATGACCTCAATGTGGCCAGGCACGCGGAAAGGGTGGTGGAGCTCAGTGACGGCCAGATTGTCGCGGATCGGCGCAAGCTTCGCGCACTAGATCCGCGTTCCGTTCCGGAGCGGACCGCTCCTCGCGACGTTCCGGCAGTTTTGCGTAGTGCGAGTGGGCTATTTGCGGAAGCCTTTCGCATGGCCGTGCGCTCCATGGTGTCACGTCGATTGCGTACGTTCTTGACCATGCTCGGCATCATCATCGGGATTGCCTCCGTCGCCTCAGTCGTAGCACTCGGCCGCGGAGGACAGCAGAAGATATTAGAAAGCATTCGCATCATCGGTACCAACACTTTGGAGGTCTATCCTGGAAAGGACTACGGTGACGAGAACGCCAGGAACATCTACACGCTCGTTCCGGCTGACGCGGAGGCAATTGCCCAGCAAGGACACATCGATAGCGTCACTCCAACTGTCTCAACGATAGGACCGGCGCGCTTTGCGAATATCACGGTGGACGCCACCATCAACGGGGTGGGAGAGAACTATTTTCGCGTGCATGATGTGAGTTTTTCGGAAGGCCACGGCATCACCGCCAACGACACGGAACGGTTGGTCCAGGTCGTGGTGATTGATGAGAACTTGCGCAAGGCCCTGTTCCCTTCGGGCCAGAGTCCGTTGGAGCAAGTGATCATCCTGAATACGGTGCCATTTCGCGTCATTGGCGTCACGCGAACTAAAAAGTATATGGAATATCTTGGCGCAGGCCTGAATGCATGGGCGCCCTATACTTCGGTGATGGGGCGCGTGCTGGGTCAGCAGCACTTGAAATCGATCTCCGCACGGGTGAGTGATGAGGCGCCAAGTGATTTGGTCGCTGATGCCGTTACGCGGCTACTGATTCAGCGGCATGGCCGCAAAGACTTCTTCGTATATAACACGGATACAGTTCGAAGATCCATTGAATCATCTACCGTGACGATGAGGTTACTGGTGGGCTCTATTGCCGTGATCTCTTTGTTAGTGGGAGGCATCGGGGTGATGAATATCATGTTGGTATCCGTAACTGAGCGTACGCGTGAAATCGGGGTACGCACGGCAATAGGCGCGCGACGCAGCGATATTCTGCGACAGTTCCTCGTTGAGGCGATGATCGTTTGTTTCATCGGCGGCCTGTTGGGAGTGGCTCTGGCATTTGTCGTAAGGTTCATCTTTGAACGCATGTTTCCCCATTTTCCGATGATATTCTCAACAGGCTCAATCGTTGCTGCGGTGGCGGTGTCGACCGCGATCGGTCTCCTATTTGGATATATCCCTGCCCGAAACGCAGCGCGGCTCGATCCGATCCAAGCCTTGGCGAGAGAGTAATACGGCATCGGAGCCGTTGATCTGCGCCCAAACTGGACTAGCGTATCTGTGATGAGAATTAACGCGACGTATTCTCCCACGCGGCGTGTACTTTCGCGATCGGACAATTGAGGCCGCGCGTGAAGCGCATTTCCGCACTGAGTTTATCCGCTCTCTCGTCTATTTCTCATAGGTAGATTTCGCCATGCACGAGCCGCGCGCAGGCGGCGACGAGCGACATCACCACGCACATCTAATATGACCACGCGAGAAATCACCCCGAAAGGCCTCGGCACTCGAACCATCTTCGATCGGTCGGGGACCGAGCGCCGTGCACGCGGACTCGGCACTTCAAAAGACGATTTGCTATGGATCCGCAAGCGATGGGCAGATCCCACCAATCAGGCACGGTCCGAGGCGGGTCTCTCCCAGCGAGTCGACCACCGCAGCTACCGGCTCCAGGGCTTGGACCGCGATCCGGCGGTTGCGTTGCCTCAGAAAGTCTTCTACGCGGAGCGCCAACGCGGTAGATCAGCCGCAGGCGATACGAGCACGCCACCGCGAACGAGCCGAGGGCCCGCAGCAAGTCTGGAACAGTGATCGCCGGAAGCTGATCGAAGCAGCCAACAAGGAACGTCGGAATGGCCGCGATTGATCCACTCACCTCGACCCAACGGAACGCACGCGCATTTCCGACCGGCGCGACGATCGCAGTGGAGACAATCGGTCCGACACTTGGCACCGTCGATACTCTACGACACAATTCAGATTCATTGGCCGCTGAACGCCGGGTGGGAGTTAACAACGTCATTTGATTCGCTTAAGCAGTTCTGAGATAGCTGCTAGTACGTCGTGGGAGTTGCGCGGATCTATCTTTGACTGTTCGAGCTCGGTGGTCGTTTCTCCCCTCTTGAGAACAGGATTCCGGTCCGTCCCTGCCATTTCCTTTATCACGACCGCAAGCTCCGAGCTCTCGGCGCGATCCAAGGCAATGAACCGCAAATCAATGTTGGTAAGCTCGTTGTGGTAATAGCGAATGTGATTGGCAGCTGCACTATGGAGGCGAAGAAAGAACCACGAGAATGCCCCAAGTGGCAAGCTGATTGGCAGCCGTATCAGCAGGTGAATTCCCGCCTCTACAAGGCTGCTCTGTTCAGCCTGAAAGAAGACCGCGGGAGCCAGAATTCCTAAGGCCAAACCTGCCGCGCAAATAGCGATCCGTAAGTGGAGAGTGCTCTGCTGACGGATCGCCGCAATCTCTTGTATTAGCCTATCTCGGCTTTGTTGGCATTGGGGATCAAACTCCTTTATTAAGGAAGTTTGAGCGTGCTCAGAGCGAAGGTCGTCAGCCTCTGCTGGCTGGGCAGTCTTCTTTCGGACGTTTGGAAGGTGGGATGAGGGAGTTGCCATTTGCGCACAATCCGGCCGAACCCACGACACACGAAACCTTTACCGAGCAGTCCAACTTCGCCGCTCGTGACACTCGTGTATGTGAATTCGACAGACTGGCGCAACGCGCAAAAACCTGCACTAGACCGTCGAGGACCGACTTTCCTCCTCTTTGGGTCTTGGTTTTCGCTCTAGTGGTACTGCAACCATTGAGGGCTCCCAACCTCGTCAGGTGGATTGATTTCTTGTCTTCTAACGCAGCTATTCCGTGCTGTCCTCGTTGCGCGTACACAAGGTTAGACGTCCTAACTGTTCTTCCCAAGCTTATTCGCGTCCAGCACACCCCGTTGGGGTGCTTCATTCCCACTTCACGGATGACAATAGACTCACCTGTCGACAGTAGTCAACAGTCTGAACCGATGTGCACTGCAATAGACCACCAGCAAATCGCTCTTCCTGTTGACTAGCGACTTTGGGCCCGCTTCGCCAAAAGGATCCGGCGTCCCCCCCCACCAGGACCCACAAGCTTTCCGCATCACGGAAATTCGGGTCTGGTGCGTCAATGTAATCAGGTAGTTCTAATTAATGCTGAGTAGCCCCCGCCGCGGGCGGTGAACGCACGTAAATTGACCTAAATTGATATATGGATTCGAAGCGTGCCATGCGCGCGCAGTGGGGCATTCTTGCTGGTGCAGTCGGCATGTGGGGTCCAGGCAGACAGCTCACGGCGCTGATGTCCATTTTCGCACTCCAGTTGTCTCCAATAGAGAGCTGAACTCGACGTGAGTACAGACTACTCAGGGTTCGAGTCGTTGCATCCAAGCGATCTCGACACGCCGGACGAGCAATGCCACCCGGTGAGCGATGCCCATAGAGAGCGTGTCGCTCGTCTTTTTGAGACTGAGCATGATCGGGTAGTGCACTTTACCGTCGCAATGACCGGGACATTGTTCGAGGCACGGGACGTTGTTGCCCAGGCTTTTACCAAGCTCTTGGAGATTCGCCCCTCTGAGGTCGAACACCTCAAGGCATATGTTTATCGAATCGCACGCAACGTTGCGCTCAATCGCGCCAAGGCGCGTGCCGTGCGGCGCAGACTCGATAAAGTCGTCGTCCACGAGCTTCCAGCGAGCGACTCATCACCAGAGCCGGATCTCGTCGAGGAGCAACGTGTCGAGCAACAGGAGGCGCGCCTTCGCGTATTGCAATCAGCCATTGATCGATTGCCGGCGCGCTGTCGAATGGCGGTACAACTGCGTGTTTGGGATGAGCTGCCTTACTCGGAGATATTGAAGAGATTTGCGAGCAATGGTGTCATCGTCAACGAGCGGACCGTACGCCGTTGGGTTGTTCACGCGTATGAGTATTGCCGTCAGGAGATCGTGAGAGCCGAAGAGTCTGAAGGAAGGACGGATTGATGCGCAAAGGAAGGAAGCATTCGCCCCGCGAAGCCGCACCGGATGCGGCTGATCAGTTTGTTTCAAATGGGCAATGCGATCGGCTGACAACAGAGTTTCTGTCGGAATGGGAACAGTGGTGGGCAACACCCGAGAATCGAGCTGAATACCTCGAAGTAGCCCGAATTCATGTTGATCTGCGGGCCTTGCCGCGTCCTGGCGCGGTCAGTCAGGCTGATCTGCTGGCGGATACCTTCATAGCCTGCGAGCCCGATCTTCCGATCCACAGTGCGCCTGTTCCTGCAGCCCGTGCATTGCGTCGCAACTCCTCACGCCTTGCGGCGGCATGGATAGGCGCGCTGGTGATCGCCCTGAGTACTCTCATGTTCTTTCGCTTCGATGGCGCAGACTCCGCCTCCTTGCGGCACGCGTTTTTAACGCGGCCTGGACAGCAACTGCAGGATTTGCTGCCGGACGGATCGACCATGACCTTGGGCGGAGATACTTCAGTCAGCGTGCAATTTACGGCCACTGCCCGGTATATCTACCTGCATCGCGGCGAAGCCTTGTTCAGCGTACATCCGGAGCCTGGCAGGCCTTTTCTTGTTTGCGCGGCGGACGGCTGTACTCGGGCGCTGGGTACCGTCTTCGATGTCAGAAGGTATTCAAACCACGTTCGAGTCTGGGTGCAGTCGGGAGTTGTTGAAGTGACGTCTCGCGAGCCGTTCGCACCGGGCAAGGATGCGGTTCTGCCACGAACCGACTGGGCCCCGATGCGTCTGTCGCATGACCAGGAGATAAATTATGACAGTAAGGGGGCCGTAGCCCCTCCGACTCAGGTGGATGCTCACTCTTCGGCAGCTTGGACCGAAGGATCTCTCATCTATCATGGCCGGCCGCTTGCAGAGGTGATTGAGGATGTTCAAAGGTATGCGCGACGTCCGATTCTGCTCGATCCTGCGGTAGGCGACCTCCTCTACTCCGGATCGGTACTGCAGCTGCGCGTGGATGAATGGCTGGCGGGTCTGGCGGCCATCTTTCCGATTGAAACCGTTGATTGTCTGCATCACGCGACGAGCTCGCTCCCTGCCTGCTCCGTGGACCCCAACCGAGTCCTGATTCGATCCCGCGACTCGCTCTGAATCCTCAGGCCCTCTCCACCCTTTCGGTGACGAATTGCATGTCCGATTTGTGACAGTCGGTTGTCTTACCGGCGGGAGTTGTGGGACAGATGACTGACCAACCGAAATCGGACAGGAAGCCCGGACAGGATGTACATGCCGATTCATTGCGATCGGAGCTGGTTCTCACTGGGGGTTTCAATGTCGAAGAAAAATCAACGCTCATACAATGCCTGTAGCATGCGCATACGCCTGACTTCGCTCGTACTCTTTGAATTTCTATTCCTGACAATCTCGAGTCTGGCGGCATCCCAGAGCTCCGTCACCGCACCTGCGGGCCTGGAAAGCCGAATTAGTCTCGACGTAGCCCCGCACAGCTCGCTCGAGAATGCCCTGATTCAGGTGAGCGTAAAGTCCGGGATACAGGTAATGATGGATGCCCTGGCTGTACACCGGGAAGTCCCAGCTCCCATAAAAGGCACTCTCGTAGCCCGTGAGGCTCTTGCCACGCTGCTGGCTGGATCTGATCTTTCGTACACCGTTGAAGGTCGGACTTTGCGGGTCTTCCGTGTAGCCGATACTCACGTGAACATCATGAGTGACGCCGAATCGAGCGCCTCCGAAAAATCAGCTACGACGGGGGAGGGCGGCGGAGTCACGGATCCGTCCAAGGCCAACGCAAAAAAAATGCAAGCGAGCGACGCCAATCCTCGAAGCGACGCTCGCCAGACAGGCCTGGAGGAAGTTCTCGTAAGTGCTCAAAAGCGCTCGGAGAAGGCCATCGATGTGCCCCTGTCGATGCAGGTGGTCTCGGGCAATGAGCTGGAGTCCCGACAGGTTGATTCGCTGTCGGCACTCGCCGGCTATGTGGCCGGACTGTCCGTGTCGAACAGTGGTTCGCCCGGTCAGAACGGAATCGTGATTCGCGGACTATCCACTGGATATAACAACTCGTTCAGCGCTCCCCTCGTTGCCACATACATCGACGACGAGCCCATTGGTTCGTCTTCCACGGGGGCGAGATCCGGCTTCTTTGGGCTGGATCTGATGCCGTATGACCTCGACCACATCGAAGTACTGCGGGGGCCGCAGGGAACCCTATATGGCGCGGATGCGATGGGTGGTCTGGTAAAGTATGTTCTACGTAAACCTAACCTGGTGTCATTCGAAACTCATGCGGGTGTCGATGTAGAGCATGTCAATGCCAGTGGCGGTGTCGGCCGTAGCTTCCGGGCCTCGTTCAATGCGCCCTTGATCGCGGACCACCTGGCCTTCCGGATCAGCGGTTACCTCAAGGAGAACGCGGGTTACATAGACAACCTGGGAACCGGCCGGGACGATTCCAACAGCTCGAAGATATACGGCGGTCGTGCGACCTTGTTGTGGAAGGCAACGGACCGGCTGAGCATCCAGGCAACTGCGCTCGCTCAGAGCATCTTTTCCGACGACAATAGTGCGGTTACGTTTGATGCCGCGACGAATCGGCCGATATACGGCCGGTATGCTCAATCGAGCCGATTTCCTCAAGCCTTCAGTCAGCAGACACGGGATTTCTCACTGCACATAGACTGGGATCTCGACTTTGCGACGCTGACGAGCTCATCGAGCTACTCTCACCTGAGGAGTCAGTTGGGTGAGGACTTTTCGCCGGCTTCGCCATTGTACCTGCCGGCCTTTCCGGACGCACTCAGCCTGTTTCAGTTTACTAACAAGGTATCGAAGTACGTAGAAGAGCTGCGTCTGACGTCCCCTGACCAACAGAGCCTGCAATGGCTGTTTGGAGGAATATACACGCGCGAGCGTCCCAGCGAGTTTGATAATTGGCCGGCCTATTTTGCGAATGGTACGCCGCTGCCGGCGCCCTATACGAATCTGCTCCTGGGCAACGCCGCAAGCCTGCCTAACTATCGAGAGTCCGCGGTGTTTGGAACGCTGACCTACAAGTTTACCAGTGCCTTTGATATCAGTGGTGGGGTACGCTACGCAGACAACGCCGCGAATGGCTGCGTGACAACCTACGGCGGGCTCTACGGCACGGGCGCGGTAGTCTGTGGGGACAGACCTTCGCAAAACGTGTGGACTTGGATGACGGATGCCAGGTTCCATCTCAACGCGGATCAAATGGTGTACGGGCGAGTTGCCACCGGTTATCGGCCCGGATTTGGCTGCACCACCTGCGGTAATGCTGCACTCAATGTGCCGGGCGTCTTCGAGCCGGACAAGACCACCAACTATGAAGTGGGTTTCAAGGGGCAATTTCTCGATCGGCGTTTGCAGATCGATGCCGCGGCCTTCTACGTTGACTGGCGCGACATTCAGGTCCAGGTCGTTAATTCATCGGGATTTGGCTATACGGGCAATGGCGGCACCGCCAGCAGCCAGGGACTGGAGCTGACGACCGGCCTTCTGGTGACGCAGGGTCTCAGACTCAATGCCACTCTGGCATATACCAACGCCCGTCTCACCGAGGATGCGGTGGGTGTGGGTGGCAAGAATGGCGATCCTCTTCCGGAGTCTCCTCGTTTCACCGGTTCTCTGACCGCCGACTACACGAAGCCGCTTTCAGGCGGGATGACGTTGCTGGCGGGCGCTGGGTACCGCTACAAGGATGGTGCCTACAACCAATTCAAGAGCTCCGCTTATCCGTATCCCATGGGCCCGCAGAATCTCGTGGACTTGTATGGTGGAGTGCAGCTCGAAAAGCTGACTGTGCGTGTTTATGGTCAGAATGTGACAAACAATCACTCCTACACCGGCCTGGTGTACGCAGTGGATCCGACGCGACCCATGTTTGTCCCAATCAAGCCCTTCACCGTCGGTCTCAGCCTCGACTATCGTTTCTGACCGAAATGGAAAACAGACTGGTTATGGCAAGCTCCAATCCGACCCCACTGCCGGCAGCCGAGCTCGCGGTCGCCTACCGGCGCATGCGCATGATTAGAGAGTTCGAGGAGCGCATCAAGCTGGAGTTTGAGGCTGGAAACATCCCGGGGTTTGTACATCTGTACGTAGGTCAGGAGGCTTCCGCGGTCGGAGTCTGCATGAATCTGCGCGACAGCGATTACATCGGCTCTACTCACCGCGGCCATGGGCATTGCATTGCGAAGGGATGTGACGTCAAGGGAATGATGCGTGAGATCTATGGAAGGGCGTCGGGCTTGTGCGGCGGAAAGGGCGGCTCGATGCACATCGCGGACTTTGACCGCGGAATGTTAGGTGCCAATGCCATCGTAGGGGGCAATCCTCCCTTGGTGATCGGAGCCGCTCTCACCGCCAAGACGCTCAGGACCGGTGGCGTTGCGGTGTCATTTACAGGTGATGGAGGTGCCAATCAGGGCACCACGTTCGAATCACTCAACATGGCCGTAGTGCTGAAACTGCCGGCCTTGTTCGTGTTCGAGAATAACGGCTACGGCGAGATGACTCACCATGACTACGCAGTCGGCAGCAAGGATCTCGCCGGCCGTGCGGCAGCATTCGGCCTGCCGGCGCGCAAGGTGGACGCGACAGACTTCTTCGAAGTGTTTGCTGCCACCAGCGAGGCTGTGCGGCGTGCACGTGCTGGTGGCGGTCCGTCGGTTATCGAGACAATCGCGAAACGTTGGTACGGGCACTATACAGGGGATCCTCAAAACTATCGCTCAACGGCCGAGCGAAAGCGACTGAAGGAAGTCGATCCCCTGGTCAAATTTCGCGGCCGGGTACTGGATGAGCGCTGGTTGGATGTCGACCTGCTGAATGAAATCGATGGCGAGGTGTCGTCAACCGTCAACGAGGCCGCCGCTGAGGCGGCCGCGGCGCCGTTCCCTTCCGAGAGCGAGCTGACAACACAGGTTTATGGGTCCTATTGAAGTGCAATCATGTCCTTGAAGTCATACCGTCAGGCCCTCAACGAAGCCTTGCGTCATGAGATGCGTCGTGATGAGAGGGTGATTCTTGCCGGCATCGATATCGGGGCTGGGCACACCAGTGCGGCGGAGGATGCTCCGGGCGATGGCGGCGGCGGTGTGTTGGGTGTCACCAGCGGCCTGATCCAGGAGTTTGGTATCGCGCGGGTCATAGAAACGCCCATCTCTGAGAGCGCGATCATCGGCATGTGTACCGGGGCGGCCTGCACTGGGTTACGGCCCGTCGCGGATCTGATGTTTGTTGACTTCCTGGGCGTCTGTTTCGACCAGATATTCAATCAGGCGGCCAAGTTGCGCTACATGTTCGGCGGCAAGGTCAAGGTTCCTTTGGTCATTCGCGCCAGCATCGGCGCCGGAATGAATGCAGCAGCGCAGCATTCGCAGATGCTACACGCGCTGTTCACTCACATTCCCGGGCTGAAAGTCGCGATGCCCAGCGGCGCGTACGATGCCAAAGGCCTGTTGATTCAAGCAATACGTGACGACGATCCGGTCATATTTCTCGAGCACAAGGGGCTGTACGAGATGCGCGAGGACGTTCCGGACGAGCCTTACAGCATCCCTTTCGGCGAGGCGAACGTATTGCTTGACGGTGACGACGTGACCGTCTTGGCGACGTCGAAGATGGTTCAGGTAGCGAAGCTCGCAGCTGAGACCGCGCGCAGTGAGGGAATCGAGGTTGAGTTGGTAGATCCAAGAACGACCTCTCCGCTCGACGAAGAGACGATCATGGATTCTGTCTCGAGAACGCGGCGTGTCGTCATCGTGGATGAAGGCAACCCTCGGTGCGGATTCGCCGCGGATCTCGCTGCGATGATTGCAATCCGCGCGCACGGTTTGCTGCGAGCGCCGCTACAGCTGGTTACTGCGCCGCACACACCAGTGCCGTTCTCCCCCACCTTGGAAAAGGCCTACTTGCCCAACGAGGGCAAGATCTGCGCTGCAATTCGACAGGTGATGGCGGTTTGATGCCATGAAGAACATCTTTCCAATTGTTGTCCCCAAGTGGGGCTTGGAGATGGAGGAAGGCCGCCTGAACGGGTGGCTCGTCGAAGAGGGCGGCAGGGTGGCCAAGGGCGACGAGTTGGCGGAGATTGAGACCAGCAAGGTCACCAACCGGTTGGAGTCCCCCTATTCGGGCATCCTGCGGAAAAAGCTGGCGGCGATCGATCGCTCATACCCCTGTGGAACCCTCATTGGGGTACTGGCCGAACCCGAAGTGACCGAATCGGAAATTGATGCATTCGTCAGTGACTACCGTACAGCGGCCGTTCAAAGGGATGAAAGCGCAACTGAGGTTCGTTCCGAAGTGCTTGAAATCAAGGGGCGGACGCTGCGGCTCCTGCAGCTGGGTGAACATCCGACTCGGTTGCTGCTGATTCATGGGTTTGGCTCGGGAATTGATACCTGGTCCGCCATCCAGGACCGGTTGGCGCAGCAGTATTCGACGCTCGCTCTCGATCTACCGGGACATGGCGGTTCCTCCAAGGATCTCGCAGGAATCGACAGTTTCGCAGATCTTGCGGCACTCCTTCAGGAGGTAGTGCAGTCGCGCGATTACGCACCGATGCATATCGTCGCGCATTCCATGGGGGTCTCCGTTGCGCTTGCGCTGGCTGCCAGGGCACCCGATCTGGTCAAGACCCTGACTTTGATCAGTCCCGCAGGTCTCGGGTCCACACCCAACCCAGCCTTCATGCAATGTTTGATCGGCGCAAACAGCCGGAAGGAGCTGGGGGTCGCCCTGAAGATGCTGTTCGCCGATCAAGGCTACGTGACGCGCGAATTCGTGGATGCGATGTTGAAATACAAGCGCCTGGATGGAGTGGGCACCGCCCTGCAGAAATATGCGAGCCTCCTGCAGTCTGACTCTTCGAACCATGCGGACAGATTGCGCGGACTGTCCATGCCCATACAGTTGATCTGGGGTGCTCAGGACGAGGTCATTCGTCCAGTTGAGGCCGAGTCGTTGCCCGCGAACGTAGGCCTCGCTCTTTTCGACTCTATCGGGCACGTGCCGCAGGTCGAGGCGAGCTCACGTACCCTCAACCGAATTCTGGAATTCATTGGTCAAAGCGACAGATCGTAGCCGCCCTATGTCTCGAATGCATGGCAAGGTCGCAATTATCACTGGGGGCGCTTCCGGCCTCGGAGCGGCGATTGCCCGCAAGCTGCTGTCGGAAGCCGCGCATGTCGTAATAACCGATCTCCAGGCACAGGAGGGAGCCTCTGTGGCCCGAGAATTGGGTTGCGAGTTTATGCTACAGGATGTGACCGAAGAGACTCGCTGGGCTCAGGTTGTTGCGGAAGTGGAGCACCGCTATGGCTCGCTCGATGTGCTGATCAACAATGCTGGGATCGAAGGACGAACCTTCTCGCACGGCGATCTCGAGAACACCGAGCTGGACGATTGGCGTCGGGTTCAGCGGGTGAATGTTGAAGGCGTTTTCCTCGGCTGCCGAGCTGCGCTACCGGCGCTGTGTCGTTCCGGTGGCGGTTCCATAGTGAACATGTCGTCCACCGCCGGACTCGGCGCCACTCCGGACTTCGTGGCGTATGGGGCGAGTAAGGCGGCTGTCGGACAACTGACGAGGTCCGTGGCGCTGCAGTGTGCGAGAAGCGGTTCCCGCATTCGTTGCAATTCTGTCCATCCGGGCATCGTTCTAACAGCGATGCTGCGACGCATTGCGGCGGCGGCCGCTGAGAGCCGTGGCATCGATGTCGATCAGGTGCTGGCTTCGTACAAAGCGGCTATTCCCCAGGGAGAATTTCAGGAGCCCGAGGATGTCGCAGCCGCAGTGAGCTTTCTGGCATCCGATGAAGCCAGGCACATCACGGGAATCCAGTTGGTGGTCGATGGTGGAGTCACACTTCAGCTCTGAAATGGCCCGCAACCTGAAAAAAACTCCGGAGCCGAGCTCGCAGCTCACCGGGATGTTCATTGATGGTGACCTGTCGCCATCAGCATCCGAGTCGACGCTCGATGTCATCAATCCGTCCAATGGCCGACGGCTGTTTTCCGCGCCTCTTGGGAGTGAAGGGGATGTTGGTCGCGCAGTGAATTCCTGCCGTGCCGCATTCGATGATGGTCGATGGAGCGATGCGGCACCTTCGGTCAAGAAGGCAGCACTGCGTCGCCTCGCGGAGTTGGTTCTTGCAGAACATCGCTCGCTCGATGTTCTGGATGCAGCCGAGATGGGTAAACCGGTCAGCGAGCGCCTCTATGGCGCGGCTGCTGCCTCCGACTTGGTGCAATTCTGCGCGGAGGCGGTCGATAAGGTAGCCGGGGATACATTCGCCAGCGATCGAAATAGCTTTGTCGCGCAACGCCGCGTACCTCGAGGAGTCGTTGCGGCGGTCGTTCCATGGAACTTTCCTACCTACAATGCCCTGTCAAAGGTTGCCCCGGCTCTGGCTGCGGGGAATTCCGTTATTTTGAAACCCTCGGAGCTGTCTTCGCGCTCTGCTATGCGCTTGGCCGAGCTGTCTATTTCTGCCGGAATTCCTCCCGGCGTATTCAATGTCGTGACCGGCGCTGGTGAAGTTGTGGGCCGCGCATTAGGTCTTCACAGTGACGTTGACATGCTTACCTTTACCGGCTCGACCGAGGTCGGCAGGCACATGCTGCGATACGCGAGCGAGTCGAACATGAAGGTGGTCATGGCGGAGTGCGGCGGCAAGTCGCCGCACATCGTGTTTTCCGACGGAGTTGATCTGGTCGCGGTCAGTCGATTCATTGCAAGGCACCTTCTGACCAACCAAGGGCAGATCTGCAGTGTGGGCTCGAGAGTGTTGATTGAGAGCCAGCTCATGGCACCCTTCCTGAAGCTGATTCAGGAACACCTGAGCGAAATTGTGCCAGGAGACGCTCTCGACGAGGCAACCACCTACGGTCCGCTGGCTTCTGCCGCGCAGTGCGCCAGAGTCATGAGCTACATCCAGACTGCGGAGCGCGACGGTGCACGCTTGATCACAGGCGGCCGCAGGATTTTGCCTGAGAGCGGAGGCTACTTCGTTGAGCCCACGGTATTCACGGCGTCGGCTAGCGCAAAAATAGCGAGGGAGGAAATTTTCGGTCCGGTGCTCACCGTGATCCCGTTTGAAACCGAGGCGGCTGCTGTCCGCATGGCAAACGATACGGTCTACGGACTGATCGCTTACGTCTGGACCGGCGATCTGTCGCGGGGCATGAGAATGGCCAAACAGATACGTTCGTCTGTGCTGATCAATGCGGAGTCTCCTTCGGGTGAGGGGCCTGGACATGCTTTTTCTTCAGAGCCACAGAAGCAATCAGGCATCGGCACTGAAGGAGGGATGGCGGGTGTGGAAAGCTATCTGCAACGCCAGTTGATCTGGATCAATCACAAATAGCCGGGCATGGCCTCTCACCCAGTGAATAATTCACTCAGCCTGGATCGCTCGCGCGGCACGCTCTTGACGATATTGACACTGGCGCTGGCGTTCAATTACGTCGACCGCCAGGTTTTCGCACTGGTTCTGCAGAATATCGAATCCGATCTGCATTTGAGTGACTCACAGCTCGGATTCCTCTCAGGCCTTGCATTTGCCGTGTTCTACGCCGTTATGGGCGTCCCGATCGCGCGACTGGCCGACTCCGGCAATCGTGTCACGATCATTGCCGTCACCACGGCTATCTGGAGTGTCTTTGTCATGTTGTGCGGCTGCGCAGGCAGCTTCACGCAGCTTTTTCTGTTGAGAGTGGGTGTGGCCATTGGTGAGGCAGGCTGCATTCCGCCCGCGCAAAGCCTGCTGTCGGATAGTTTTCCGAAGGCACAGCGTGCCAAGGCGTTTTCCATCTACACGTTAGGCTCACCGCTGAGTGTGATACTCGGCGGTTTTGTTGCCGGGTGGATCAATCAATATTACGGCTGGCGAATCACGTTCGCCTTGCTGGGCTTTCCCGGGATCCCACTGGCCGTTCTGGCGTGGCTGCTGTTGAAAGACTCCCGCACACAGTCCGCCAATGAAGTAGTCCACGTGCGATCCGCCAAGCCGAGCAGCGAGGCGCATTCACTCTGGTATGTCGCCAGGTCGTTGGCGGGAAACGCGACGTTCCGACAACTGCTGATTGCACATACGATTCTGTACTTCTTCATCTACGGCGTCGTCCTGCAGTGGCAGCCGACCTTTTTTGTGCGTACCCACGGGTTTACAACCGGAGAGCTGGGCACGTGGCAGGTTCTCATATGGTCCTTGTTAGGTACTGTGGGAACCTATGCGGGGGGTGCATTCGTGCACCGGTACATTGCCGATGACGAGCGCAAGCAACTGCGGCTGATCAGCTGTAACATCGCGATTTTTGGCGCCCTGAATGTCCTGGTCTATCTCTGCACGAACCGTTACGCCTCCTTGGGTCTGGTGGCCTTGGCGGCGCCCTTCTATTCGAGCGTGTTTGGTCCCTTATTCGCGGTCAACCAGTCCGTGGTGCCGGAGTCGATGCGCGCAACCGCAGTCGCGATTTTGTTCTTTTTCGCCAATCTCATAGGAATGGGCCTGGGAGGATTCGCTACCGGACTGCTGAGCGATCAGCTGCGCCCGATGTTCGGCACTGACTCACTTCGGTACACATTGCTGTTGCTGAGCCCGGGCTTCTTCTGGTGCGCATTGCATTTCTGGCTGGCATCTCGCTCAGTCGCCGCGGACATGGAACGGTTAGAACCCAGGTGGAGGGTACAACATGGACAATCTTAGCCGATTGCAGGCCTACATTCGCGATGCGGGTTGGGCCGGGCTGATGATCCCTTCAACCGATGAATACCTGAGTGAGTTTGCGCAACCATTTGCACAAAGATTGAGTTGGGTGACCGGATTTCAGGGCTCGACGGGCGTGGCTGTGATGACACCGGTTCACGCCGCTCTGTTTGTGGATGGTCGATACACCCTGCAAGCCCAACATGACGTAAAAGGTAGCGACATAGATGTCATTGGCGCTTCGGAAGTGCTGCAGTGGGAGTGGATGGGGAGAAATTTGAGCGCGGAGCGCCCATTAGCGGTTGACTCCCGACTCCACTCTCATCCGGATCTGAGCCGCACCATGAAGCGCGCCGCGGAACTGAGCATTCAGGTCCTCGAGATTGCCGATAATCCGATCGACAAATTATGGGGTGCCGCGCGTCCACCCGCACCCAACTCGCAAATCTTTGACTATGCGCCACGCTTCGCGGGCAAAACGTCACGCGAGAAAATCGCGGATTTGTGCAAATGGATGCAGGAAGCACGAGTTGACCTTCAACTCGTGGCCGATCCCGAGGACGTTGCCTGGCTTTTGAACGTACGTACCGACGATAGCCGGACCGTCTCGCCGAATGGTTGGCACACTGTTCCCATTGCGCTGAGCCAGGCGATTGTGAGCTCGGACGGACTCGTCAGATGGTTTGTGGATCAGCGTCGCTTGCAGAGCGACCTGGTTGAGCGCATTTCGAAAACCGTGACGATCCTGGATCCGGGGCGATTCGAACAGGTCTTGACCGAGTGCTGTGCGGGCAAGGTCGTTTCCGCCAACCTGCGTAAGACTTCCTATAAATACGCTGAGATTGCAGCGCGGGTCGGGAAGTTGAGAAGCGACTCCGTGGTCACTCAGGCGCGTTGGATCAAACACGCGAATGAGGTTCAGCGCGCTCGCGAGGGTCATTTCATCGACGGTCAGGCGGTGATTCGGTTCCTGTGCTGGCTGCAGTCCGCCATTCAGAAAGCATCCATCAGTGAGCTCCAGGCGGCCGAGAAATTGATGGCGCTGCGAAGCGAGCGAGACGAGTACAAAGGCATTTCCATGCCCTTGATGTCCGCAAGCGGCAGTAACGGGGCTATGCCTCACTACATCCCTGGCAGAGACTCAGATGTGAGACTCAACGACCACCCAATCTACTGGATGGACTCAGGAGGGCAGTACTACGGATGCTCAACCGATAATACGGTATGCATTGCGCTGGGAATCCCGGAGCCGAAGCACATTCGTGCGCATACACTCGTAGTCAAGGGATTCATTGCTTTGGCCTGCGTACGCTTTCCCGCCGGCATCTATTCCACTCAGCTGGACTCCTTCGCGCGACAGTATCTGTGGAATCACGGCATGGACTACGGGCATGGAACAGGTCATGGCGTGGGCAATTTCATGAACATCCACGAGGGTCCTTACCTCAAACGGGAAGTGGATCATCCACTGGTCGCTCCGATCCAGGCGGGCATGATCATTTCCAACGAACCGGGTTACTATGCCGCCGGCGACTTCGGCATTCGCATTGAAAGCCACTTGGCAGTGGTACCCTCCCAGTACCCGGGGTTTCTCGAATTCGAAACGCTGTCTCGGCTGCCTATAGATCCTCACCTGGTCGACTTCTCACTCCTGTCGGCTGATGAAAAGCAGTGGCTGGCCCAATACCATCAGCGCGTCTTCGACGGCTATGTCGGGTGCTTCGATGAGCCGACCAATTGCTGGCTGCGTGGCATCGTGGATGCATACCTCAGTGAGTGCGATGTAGGTTGCGAGCCGCGGCAGTGATGCTTTGTACCGTCGGATACATGAGGCACTCCAACGACGGGCTGAACGGGACGGGGATGTCGGGGGCGGTCAATCGAGCGATCGGAGCTTTCAAACTATGGAAGCCTTCGGATGCCACTGTCGCTGCAATCTCCGCCGCCAGCCCGCAAGTGAGCGGAGCGGGGTCAACAATCAACAATCGGCCGGTCTTTGCCACCGAATCGAGGACGGTTGCGCGATCCAGCGGGACTACGGACCGGATGTCCACTACCTCAACCTCGATTCCCTCCTGTCGGAGGCATTCGGCTGCGGCCAAACTGTGCTGTACGGCCGCAGCAATGGAAACTATGGTGAGATCCGATCCGGCGCGCTTGATGTCGGCAACACCGATTGGCACCGTGTATTCATCCTCCGGTACGTCCCCGCGCTGCCCCAATAGAGTGAGGTCGTCGAAGCAGATTACCGGATTGCCATCCCGCAGGGCTGATTTGAGCAGGCCCTTCGCATCGTAGGGAGTTGCGGGTACAACAATTTTCAGACCCGGTATTTGTGCAAATATTCCCCAGGGACGATCCGAGTGGTGCGCTGCCGCCGCTACGGTGTAAGCGACCACTGCGCGAATAACCAGGGGCACGTTCGCTTGGCCCCCAAACATGTAACGGCTCTTTGCCGCCTGACTGACGATTTGGTCCATGGCAGAGTAGAGGAAAGGCGAATAGGCGGCTTCGACTACAGGCCGCATGCCCGTCAAGGCCGCCCCAATTCCAGCTCCGATGAATCCAGCTTCGGATATGGGCGTGTTCCGGATCCGACCCGAGTTGAATTCGTGCAGCACGTTGGCGTAGGGCGTGGCCCTCACATCCTCACCCATGACGAATACACGCTCATCCCGGCGCATTTCAGTGCAGATGGCCTCGACGGCGGCTTCGCTGTAAGTCAATTGACGCATCGTCAGCTTCCTTCCGAGAATTCCGAGAGCGACTATTTGAACAGGTGTTGGAGTAGTTCTTCTGGGCCGGGCATGGGGCTGCTTTCCGCAAACTCGACCGCGGCTTCGACTTCAGCATTGGCCGCCGCGCGTAGCGCTTCGACCTCCGCGCCGCTAACGCGAGCGCTGGTAAGCAAATGCTCTGTGAACTCGTCAATCGGGTCGCGCCTCAGCCAATGAGACATCTCCCTCTCCGATCGATATCGAGGCAGCACCATCTCAAACTCCGCATGCTCCCGGTAGCGATAGGTCTTCGCTTCAATCAGGGTAGGGCCGTCGCCCGCGCGCGCGCGTCTGACGGCAGCGGAGACTGATTCGTACACAGCTATTACATTCTGACCATCCACGATGTTGCCGGGTATGCCATAGGCATCTGCGCGGCTGGCGATGTGCGGAACCGCTGTCGCGGACGTCTGGGAAGTCGTGGTTGCATACCCGTTATTTTCGCAAAGGAAGATAACCGGTAGTCGCCAGATGGCCGCCAGATTCAGCGACTCGTGAAAGGGCCCGCAATTCGCTCCGCCGTCACCGAAAAAGCACAGACATACCTGATCGGTGCCGCGCATTTGGGCGCTCAAGCCGGCGCCGACCGCAACCGGCATCAACGAACCCACGATTCCGGACTCTCCCAGGCTGCCGACCGCGAATGACGCGAGATGCATCGAACCACCCTTGCCGCGGCAGACACCGGTTTTTTTTCCAAGCAGTTCCGCCATCAACGGCCCGAGCTCGGCGCCTTTGGCGATCGGATGTCCGTGCGACCGATGGTTACCGGTGATGTAGTCATCTTGGCGCAGGGCCAGGCAGGCCCCCACGATTTCCGCCTCCTGACCGATTGCGATGTGAACGAATCCCGGCATCGCGTCGGAGGTGGTGCGGATATGCACGGCGTGTTCTTCGAAGATGCGGATCAGAAGCATCCGGCGAAGCATTTCCAGTGCCAACGGCTTCGGTACCATCTTTGCAGAGTGCGCCGACGATTCACTAGGTGTGTCAGATAACAGCTCAGCGCTCATGCATACGCCCTCTCGGATTCTCATTGAGCATTCGATGCAGGGCGGGTTCGAGCAATTGCGCTTCGAACCGCGGCGTCTGCATGCCTATGCTCATCAGCCGCCTGTCAGTTGCCGCACAGTCAAACAGGATCTTGGTGCCTGTGGCATTGCTGTCGTCATACAGATCCAGTAGTGGCGCAATGGGCAAGTCGAGTCCGCGGGCACGCAGACGTTTCATTCGCGTCAACCAATCCCGAAACGGCAGCAACTCGAGGGGTTTTTCCAAAATTGCGTTGCACTGTTCGAACAGACCGTCAACAGGTCGTTGGTTCGAGGTGAGATGAAAGATTCCGCCACCGTCGGACGTGAGATTCGCGAGACTAAGAATAGCTCGGGAAACATAGTCGACCGGAACGGGTGTGGACTCATAGTAAAAGTCCTGAATTCCACAACCCGAGAGCAGGCAGCTTCTGATCAACCTCGAGGTATGCTGCCGATCGTCGAACCAACCCTCGTGAGATTCGGCCCAGGCCAATCCCAGTCGAAAGATGTTGCACGGAATACCACGGGCTGCCGCGATCATCGACAACTTCTCACCGACCCATTTACTGGCGACGTAACCACTGTGAACAGAGTGCTTTTCGTTCTCAATGGGTGTGAGCTCGTTGACCACGCGCGAATGCCCCGATGCATCGGGGGCAAATATCCCGAGCGTGGAGATATAGTTGAACGTCTTCGGCTTGCCGGTAGTTGCCATCTTCAACAGTCGCTTGACGGCATGCACGTTGGCGGGCGCGGCCGTCGCGTAGGTTTCCAGATGGTTCATGCTCGTGGCGCAATGAAGAATGCTGTCTACATCGCTGCCGAGCCTGGCCATCATGGATTCATCCAGGCCGAGGAGGGGATCGCGCAGATCCGCGGGTATCGCGACGATTCGACCCTCGAAGGTGGCGGCTTCCATACCTACTTCAGCTAGCGTCTGATGGACTCGTGCGGCAGCGTGATCCGCCGAGTTTCCCCGCACCAGGCAGAAGACACTTGCGCGGGTCTCCATGAGAAGCTGTTTGAGTAGAAATCGGCCGACAAACCCGGTGGATCCTGTTAGAAGAATGTTATCCACTGTCGATGAGCCGCTGTGGGTGCTCGGGATGATGTCAGCGTCGAGGGTTGCCTCCCGCAGAAGATCTACGCAAGTTTGTTCCTCGGTTCCCTCGAGTAAATGGGCTGCAAGCGAGCCGAGCGTGGGACTGCGGTAGATATCAGTGGCTTTGAGGTCGCTCGAACAGCGACTGTTGATCCGATCCAGAGCTTTGAGTGCCAACAGTGAGTGGCCGCCGAGGTCGAAGAAGTTGTCGTGGCGACCGATGCGCTCGACGCCCAGCAGCTCCTGCCAGATCTGCGCCAGGGCATGCTCGAGCTCGCCCTGCGGTGGCTGGAAGTCCTGCGTTGCATAGTCAGTGCTCTGGGGTGCAGGCAGGGCATTGCGGTCGAGCTTGCCGCTGGGTGTCAGTGGCAGATGATCGAGGATCACAAAGGCGGCTGGAACCATGTGCTCAGGGAGGCCGCTTTTCAGATGCGTTCGCAGCTCTTCGGCACTCGGGCGAGTCGCGGTACGTAGCGTCACGTGAGCCACCAATCGCTTCTGTTGTGCTCCATCTTCACGCACCGTCACGACCGCATCCTTCACCAGGGGATGCCGCGCGAGCTGCGTCTCGATTTCCCCCAACTCGATTCGATAGCCTCGGATCTTGACCTGGTAATCGTTGCGGCCCAGATATTCCAGAGTGCCATCGACCCGCCATCGCCCCAGGTCTCCGGTTTTATATAGCCGTGCTCCCGGATCGGTGCTGAATGGGTCTTTGATGAAGCGTTGAGCTGTCAGCTCGGCACGACCCCGATAGCCTCGTGCCACTGCAGTTCCGCCGATGTAAATTTCACCGCTGACCCCTCTGGGCAGCAACTGCCGCTGCTCATCCAGGATGTAGATCTGGGCGTTGGCAATCGGTCGGCCGATCGTCGGCAGAGCCGGCCACTGTGCGGGATCCCCACTCAGGGTCAATGCCGTGACGACATGGGACTCGGTGGGCCCGTAGTGATTGTGCAACTGCCCCGCGCCGAGGCGTTTGAAGAAGCTCACGATCTGCGGGCTGACACGCAGTTGCTCGCCTGCGGTGATCACATCCCGCAGAGCCTGCGGGGCCGTACCGGCCGCCATGGAGTGCTCCGCGAGGCTTTGCAACATCAAAGGTGGTACAAACAACCGCTCGATGCGCTCAGTGTCGAGCAGTTGCGCCAAGGCTCGGGTATCGCGGCGGACCCACTCGTTCAGCAGCACCAGGGTGGCCCCCGAGCACAACGTGGAGAAGATCTCCTGGAAGGCGACATCGAAGCTGAGCGCGGCAAACTGCAGAACCCGCTGGCCCTCCTGAGTGGGTAGCTCTTTGCGGTGCCACTCGATCAGGTTGACCATCGAGCGGTGAGCCATGGCGGTGCCTTTGGGCCGCCCCGTCGAACCGGAGGTGTAGATGACATACACGAGGTCCTGCTCACCCGCGGCGGACTCGGCCTCGGACAGATCCTCTCGGGCCTGTCCGGCGATCGCTGACAGGCTCTCATCCAAAACGAGGATGTCAGCCGTGCTGCCGGCAAACAGCGAGGTCAGTGCCTGCTCGGTCACAACCGCCCGAGGGTGGGCATCCTCGATCATGTATTGCAGCCGGTCCGCCGGATAATTGGGGTCCAGGGGTACGTAAGCGGCGCCGGCCTTCAGGATGCCCAGCAGACCGAGGACCATCGCAGGCCCGCGCTCCATGCAGATCCCCACGACCTCACCGGGGCCGACACCGCGGCTGATCAGATGGCGGGCCAACTGATTGGCGGCGCCATTCAGCTCCGCGTAGCTCAGCCTCTGCTCCGCGTGCACCAACGCCGTCACCTGCGGCGTGCTCCGTACCTGCTTCTCATATAATCGGTGAACAGTCGCCTCTGTCTCGACTGACACACTCACGCCATGTAGGTCGTGCAGCAACCGCAGCTCCGAACTGCCCAACATGGGGAGCAGGCCGATCGATCGCTCCGGATCGGCAACGGCAGCCTCGAGGAGCGACCGAAAATGTCCGGCCATGCGGTGAATCGATTCCGCTTCGAACAGGTCGGTCGCATATTCAAAGTGACCTGTGAGGCGATCCGCGGTTTCTTCGAGATAGAGGGTCAGATCGAAATGAGTGATCTGCGACTCCAGCTCCACCTGAGTACACGCAATGCCCGGCAGGTCGAGCTCGGTGCGCGGGTAGTTCTGCATTGCCAGCATGACCTGGAAAAGCGGCTGTCGGGTCAGATTGCGATCCGGGCGAAGTGCCGCAACCAAAGACTCGAATGGCAGTTTCTGATGGGCGTAGGCACCGAGAGTGGTTTCGCGAACCTGGGCCAGCAGTTGGCGGAAACTCAGGTCGCGCGTCACGACGTTGCGTAGGACCAGGGTATTGACGAAGAAGCCCAGTAGATTCTCTACGTTCCTATGGTGCCGGCCAGCGATGGGCGTGCCGACCAAAATGTCATCTTGTCCCGTCCAGCGTGCCAACAGGATGTTATACGCGGTCAAGCACACCATGAAGATTGTGCATCCCTCCCGCCGCGCCAGTTGCTTTAGCGCCGGGTACAAACTGCCATTGAGCTCAAACCGTACGGTCGCACCGGCGAAACTCTCGAATTGCGGCCTCGGGAAATCAGTAGGCAGATCGAGCTGCGGCGAGGCTCCTTCGAGTCGCTTGGTCCAATAATTGAGGTCCGCCTGCAACTCACCGCGCGGGAGCCTCTGCCTCTCCCAGATTGCGTAGTCCGAATACTGTAGCGCCTGCTCACGAAAAGGGAGAGCTCCGCCGCGGAGGAACGTCGAGTAGATTTCGTTTATTTCGCGCTGAAGTACGGCAAGCGACCATCCGTCCGAGATGCTGTGATGCATGACTATCTGGAGGCAATGTTGGTCATCGGCTCGTTTGAAAACCGCCACGCGCAGCAACTGGCCGGCGGATAGATCGAAGCGGAGATTGAGTCGCTCCCTGATGAGGCGGCTGATCTTTGCCTCGTAGACCGCGTCGCCGGTTTCGCTCAGATCGACAACCTCGAGCCGAAATTCTGCCGACGAGATAACGATTTGTACCGGGCTGCCGTCCTGCACAGCGAATCGTGTGCGCAGGATTTCGTGCCTCTTGATCAGCTCCGCGAAACTCAGTTCGAGCGCTCCGAGGTTCAGAGCGCCTTCCAGTTTCAAAACGACCGACATGTTGTAAGCGCAGCCCGCCAGCCCGAGTTGATCGAGAAACCAGAGCCTCTCTTGCGCATACGACAACGGCATCGGACCGGTGTGGGGCGTCGGTGTTGGCCCTGCGTCGTGGGTGACCTTACGCAGTTCACGTGCCCGATTGCCCAACGCTCTGAGCTGAGACAGGCTCGGATGCCGTTCTGACCGAGGAGCGCCGCTGGATGCCATGCGCGCGCTGTTCATGCAGCCTCCGTGGGGACCTGTGCGAGCACTCGCTCGGCAAGATAATCGCTCAGCCTCTCAACCGTCGGCTCGTCAAAGATAGCCTTCAATGGCAGTTCCACGCCGATATCGTGACTGATGTGCGATATGACACGGGTTGCCAACAGTGAGTGGCCGCCGAGGTCGAAGAAGTTGTCGTGGCGACCGATGCGCTCGACGCCCAGCAGCTCCTGCCAGATCTGCGCCAGGGCATGCTCGAGCTCGCCCTGCGGTGGCTGGAAGTCCTGCGTTGCATAGTCAGTGCTCTGGGGTGCAGGCAGGGCATTGCGGTCGAGCTTGCCGCTGGGTGTCAGTGGCAGATGATCGAGGATCACAAAGGCGGCTGGAACCATGTGCTCAGGGAGGCCGCTTTTCAGATGCGTTCGCAGCTCTTCGGCACTCGGGCGAGTCGCGGTACGTAGCGTCACGTGAGCCACCAATCGCTTCTGTTGTGCTCCATCTTCACGCACCGTCACGACCGCATCCTTCACCAGGGGATGCCGCGCGAGCTGCGTCTCGATTTCCCCCAACTCGATTCGATAGCCTCGGATCTTGACCTGGTAATCGTTGCGGCCCAGATATTCCAGAGTGCCATCGACCCGCCATCGCCCCAGGTCTCCGGTTTTATATAGCCGTGCTCCCGGATCGGTGCTGAATGGGTCTTTGATGAAGCGTTGAGCTGTCAGCTCGGCACGACCCCGATAGCCTCGTGCCACTGCAGTTCCGCCGATGTAAATTTCACCGCTGACCCCTCTGGGCAGCAACTGCCGCTGCTCATCCAGGATGTAGATCTGGGCGTTGGCAATCGGTCGGCCGATCGTCGGCAGAGCCGGCCACTGTGCGGGATCCCCACTCAGGGTCAATGCCGTGACGACATGGGACTCGGTGGGCCCGTAGTGATTGTGCAACTGCCCCGCGCCGAGGCGTTTGAAGAAGCTCACGATCTGCGGGCTGACACGCAGTTGCTCGCCTGCGGTGATCACATCCCGCAGAGCCTGCGGGGCCGTACCGGCCGCCATGGAGTGCTCCGCGAGGCTTTGCAACATCAAAGGTGGTACAAACAACCGCTCGATGCGCTCAGTGTCGAGCAGTTGCGCCAAGGCTCGGGTATCGCGGCGGACCCACTCGTTCAGCAGCACCAGGGTGGCCCCCGAGCACAACGTGGAGAAGATCTCCTGGAAGGCGACATCGAAGCTGAGCGCGGCAAACTGCAGAACCCGCTGGCCCTCCTGAGTGGGTAGCTCTTTGCGGTGCCACTCGATCAGGTTGACCATCGAGCGGTGAGCCATGGCGGTGCCTTTGGGCCGCCCCGTCGAACCGGAGGTGTAGATGACATACACGAGGTCCTGCTCACCCGCGGCGGACTCGGCCTCGGACAGATCCTCTCGGGCCTGTCCGGCGATCGCTGACAGGCTCTCATCCAAAACGAGGATGTCAGCCGTGCTGCCGGCAAACAGCGAGGTCAGTGCCTGCTCGGTCACAACCGCCCGAGGGTGGGCATCCTCGATCATGTATTGCAGCCGGTCCGCCGGATAATTGGGGTCCAGGGGTACGTAAGCGGCGCCGGCCTTCAGGATGCCCAGCAGACCGAGGACCATCGCAGGCCCGCGCTCCATGCAGATCCCCACGACCTCACCGGGGCCGACACCGCGGCTGATCAGATGGCGGGCCAACTGATTGGCGGCGCCATTCAGCTCCGCGTAGCTCAGCCTCTGCTCCGCGTGCACCAACGCCGTCACCTGCGGCGTGCTCCGTACCTGCTTCTCATATAATCGGTGAACAGTGCGTTCACTCGGTAGTTCGATGGACGCGGACCTATAATTCTCACGTGCTCTCTGCACTTCACTGTCAGGGAGAACGACCAGGGAGAGTCCCATTGCATCCGGCTCATCGTCCAATGTCCGGACCAGCGATCGTATCGTCTGCTCCATGCACGCAATCAGGTGTTCTGACTCGATGCGATGATCCGTATCTGCAATCAGAGCAAAGCCTTCCCCGATTTCATCGACAGACATGAGGATCGGAAAATTAGTCCAACTTCTCATTTCCAGTAATTTCAAACCAGCCGCGCCCGCGATCTCCGAGCTCAGATCGACCGCCTTGTGACGATAGTTCAGCAGCGAGTTGAACAGCGGAGTCGAGCCGGTGACTCGACTACAACCTTGGGCGATGGCAAGCGGACTGTTTTCGTGCGCCAGCAATTCAGCCAGCTCCCGCTGAGTCTGGCGCACCAATTCCACGGCCGACACATCGCGAAGCCGCAGGCGCAGCGGCAACGTATTTATGAACAGACCCAGGGTGGATTGCGGGCTTGCACTCGAATGCATCCTCCCCAACAGCACCGTTCCGAAAACAACATCATCCCGGTTGGCGGTTCGCGCTACGAGGAGTGCCCACGCTGCGTGGAACAGGGTGGCCGTGCTGACGTTGAGCCTGCGCGCTTGCGCCCTGATCTGCTGCGCCAGGGGTGAGCCGATCTCGACGCGTGACCGTTCAATCGCGCCGGCGCCACCGTGCAGATCCTCTACTCCAAAGGCCAGGGTCGGCTCAGCGACATCTCCGAGCTTTTGTCTGAAGAATGCCTTGGCGGAATTCGAGTCCTCATTTGCCAGGACCTCCAACACATGGCTACGGTAAGCCATTGGAGTGGGCAGCTCGTTGCCCCGACCCTGCATGAAGGCCAGCAATTCTCGGAACATCGTATCCAACGAGCCGTTGTCGCAGATGAGGTGGTGTATCTGGATCAGGGCGTAGCAGCACCCATTCAAATCACAATCGGTGATCTGCATGCGGATGAGAGGCGCTCTACTGAGCTGCAATCTCTGATGCTCAGGCTGCATGCGTTCGCGCAACTGATCGCCCGGATCGCGGCCCGGATCGAGACGAATCTGCGTCACCGGCAATGCGACTTTTCGCATCACTACCTGTAACGGTCTCGTGAGATGCTCCCAATAAATACCGGTACGTAGCGCTTCGTGTCGATTGATCACACTTTCCAGGGCGGAAATGAGCTGCGCCAGCGCTGCACGTGAGCTCACTCTCAGCAGTATCGGCAGGACGTAGGAGTCCGGTCCGTCCTGGCCCAATCGGTGATGGGCCAACATCCCTTCCTGCAGCGGTGCGAGCGGATAAATATCCTCAATGTTGTCTGACCCACCTGCGATAGAGCGGATGATCCGCTGAAAATCCGCAGGATCCGGAACAAACTTGGCCGGGCTCTGCGCGAGCTGCTCTGGTTCCGGGCCGGGATTTCCGGCGGCTGCTGTCTGGGCCGCTATCGCATTGGCCAAATCCTCCAGCGACTCACTGTCATAAATGGTCCTGACACCGGTCCTTATCGATGCCCGCCGCAACCGCTCCAACATGTGCACGATGAGTAGGGAATGGCCGCCGAGCGCAAAGAAGTTATCTTTGCGACCGACCTGTGCAATCCCCAGCAGTTCCCGCCAGACGCGCGCGATAGTGCACTCCAGGTCACCTGCTGGAGGTTCGTATTTGCCATGCATATAGGCTTCGAGCTGTGGAGTCGGCAGTGCGCGGCGATTCAGTTTGCCGCTGGCCGTCAACGGCATCTCTTCCAGTGCTACGAACGCGCTCGGAACCATGTGCTCGGGGAGAGTCGCTCGCAAATGAGTTCTGAGGCTCTCAACCTTCGGAGCCTGCCCATTGCGAGCCGTGAAATAGGCCACGAGTCGCTTATCGCCCGGAATATCCTCACGCAGCAAGACGGCGGCGTCTCGAATCTGGGCGTGCCCCTGCAAGGAGGTGGCAATTTCCTCGAGCTCAACGCGGAAACCCCTGATTTTTACCTGCTGATCGTTACGACCCAGGTATTCGATCGTGCCATCGTTCCGCCAGCGGCCGAGGTCCCCCGTCCTGTACATTCGCTTGTTAGGCACAGGAGCGAAAGGATCACTGAGAAATCGTTCTGCGCTGAGCTCCGGCCGTCGCAGATAGGCCTTGGCAACATTCGCCCCACCTATGTAAATTTCGCCGGTTACTCCGATGGGAACCTGCCGAAGGGCCGTGTCCAGAATGTAGATCTGACAGTTTGAGATCGGTCGTCCGATGGATGGCCGAGCAGGCCAGGTCGCGGGCTCGCCGGCGAGTGTCAGGGCGGTCACCACGTGCGTTTCCGTTGGTCCGTAGTGATTGTGCAACCTGCAGCCGGCTAGCCTTTCGAACAGCGACGCGATCTGACGGGTGATACGCAACTGCTCTCCCGCCACAATGATGTCTTCGAGACCGCCGGGGAGCACCTGCCGGCTGGACTCAGCCAGAGCCTGCAGCATCAGCGGCGGCAAAAAAAGTCGATGGATTTCGGCGGAATCGATCAACTCCCACAAAGTGGCCGTATCGCGTCGCGCCCACTCATCCAGTAGAACCAGGCAACCGCCGGTGCACAGGGACGAGAAGATCTCCTGAAAGGCAACATCGAAACTCAGAGACGCGAATTGAAGCGTCCTTTTGAACGAGCTTTCCGGAAATGCGCGCCGATGCCAATCGATGAGATTCACCATCGAGTTGTGCGTCATCGCCGTACCTTTTGGCCTACCCGTCGAGCCGGACGTGTAGATCACATAGACCAGATGCCCCGAATCGAGGCGCAGCTGAGCCGGGTCGAGATTTTCCTGCGAGCTGCCTCTGATCTCCTTCAATTTGGAGTCGGGCGTGACAAACGTTGCGCTCGTTTGTGGAAGATGATCGATCAGGTCGCGGGAGGTCAGAATTATCGAGGGCGCAGAATCCTCCAGCATCTGCGTGAGACGCTCTATCGGATAGGTCGGGTCGAGCGGCACATAGGCTCCGCCGGCCTTTAAAATGGCCAGCAAGGAGATCACCGCCGTAAAACCGCGCTCCAGGCACAGTCCGACCAATTTGTCCGGACCCACCCCGAGATGTTTGAGATATCTGGCGAGCTGACTCGATCTGACATTCAGCTCGGCATAGGTCAGCCATTTCTTTCCATGTAAGAGAGCCTTGGCATCCGGCGTGCGGGTCACTTGCTGCTCGAAAAGCTGATGCACGAGCTGATCACCGGGATAGGCGGCGTAGGTGGCGTTGAAATCCTGTGAGATTTGCAAAGACTCCGCGTACGGCACTACGTTCACCGCAAAGACGGAAGACTCAGGCGAGGTTTCCAGCGCGCTTACGAGCGAATCGACAGCTGTGCGCAGGTACTCGATTACGCGGCCAGGATCAATTTGAGTGTCGGTCTGGGCCGTGAACGTGAACCCGTCTCCAGTGTCATCTACCGTGAGGACAATCGGGTAGTTTGTTCGAGCCTCGGGGGCGTCAATGAGTGTTACACCGGGAACGTTCTCCCAGCCTTGGCTGCCACCCGCATCGGAATGCCTGAAGTTGAACAGTGAGCTGAACAGCGGCGAAGCGCCTCCGACAGAACTGCACTTCTGCGCAAGGGCGAGCGATGCCCCCTCGAAGCCGAGCAATTCGTCCAGCTCGCGCTTTGTCTGCATCACCAGGCCCAGTGCCGTGAGATCGGCACTCAGTTTGATTCGCAGGGGCAAGGTGTTTATGGAGATTCCGATAATGCGATTCTCGCGTGCCTCCCGCTGTTCTTTCGCCAATAGTACGGTTCCAAACACGACGTCACTTCGGCCGCTCGTGCGGGCCACGACGAGTGCCCAGGCGGCATGCAGCAACCTGGCTGTTCCAATTTTGAGTCGAAGTGCCTGGATACGGACGCGCTGACTGAGATCAGGATCGAGGGACTTTCGGAGTTCCTGTATGCCTGACGTTAGATGAACAACGCCGAATGGTGCTGTCGTCTCCTCTACGTCACCATATTTGGAGGTAAAGAACCCGTGTGCGTCTGTGTTCTGCGACTTGGTGAGTGCGCTTTCTACTTGTTGTCTATAGGAGCGCACGGGTGCCAACTCGTGGGATTTACCCCGCATGCAAGCGGCAATTTCACCGATCACCATCCGAAGCGAGCCGTAGTCACAGATCAGGTGGTGAATTTGCAGCAGCGCATGAACCGCCGCCGCGCCGCGTACGACATACAAGGCCAGCAGTGGGGCGCGCTGCAAGTCCCACGGCCGCGCTTTCGACCGAGCGAACCGTTGCAATTGTTCAGCGGGATGCAGCTCGTGGTCCGGCGAAAGCTCCTCAATATGCAGTTGCGCATGCCGATATACAACGTGAACAGGCCGCGAAACAGACTCCCACACAATCGCGCTACGCAGAATCTCGTGTCGATTGATGACCTGTTGAATAGCTTCTTTGAACTCAACCAGTGCCTGCGCGGACTCGATCTCCAGGAAGTTGGAGAGAATATAGGCCCCTGCGCTCGTATCCAGCAGATGGTGGAACAGCAAGCCTTCCTGAAGTGAGGTCAGTGGATAAACATCCTGTATCTGATCTGACAGGAAGGATCGCAGGTCGTTTGTCTCGAGGTTGCTGCCGAGCAACGCGAATTCAGGCGGGTCAGAGTCAGCATTATTGGATTGCGGGCCGCCATCCGGCAGGCGCGAGGATCTATCATTGATCACGAATTCGTCACGTCGTTCCATCGACTTCGACCTCGGTTGAGTAAGGTTCGCGTGCTGCTCGACGCTGCACGCCGTGGCTCCGGTCAAGACATTTCCGTGTCCGTTCCGGTGCGCGAGGCGTCGAAGAGTTGCACTTTCATACCGCCAGTGTCAATCAGAGTCGCTCATTTCGTTATGATTACAAGTTTGGTTCGTATGAGCTTACGTAGTGTCATGCAAAGGCAATCAATGTCAGTTGTTGTATTTCGGCCGACGGCACAGTTTCGCTATGCCTCTTGTGCTGAGTGCGGTGACCCGTCAGCAGATGCGGCCGAGCCGATGTTTCCGCTGTGTCGGAGTCCGCATAAAGATCCTCTCGGCCAGATGATCGACTGGCTGGGAGCGAGTTTGTCGCAAATGTGATTCATTTTGAGTGTGCCACCCCGCAGGTGGCAGCTGTACGCCACATTCGCGTGAGGTCTCCCGATCTCTGAACGTCAGAACGACAGCTCAGTTGGTCAGAGTTGACTTTGAATCGGCAGATGGTTGCTATTGCCCACCGGTACCTAGCGGGGATAGCCAAGGCTGCCAGTCCGAAGCGAAAGTCATCCCAGAAGCTTCAGATCTTCCTGCAGATGGGCCATCTCCTGCTCCGGATCGATTCGCGGTGGCGTAGTGCGTGTCATGGGGAAGTACCAACTATTCAGAGTGTGGCCGCCATCAGCCACCAGGTTCAATCCCGTCACATAGTCAGAAGCGGCTGACGCCAGGAATATCACTGGGCCCCATAAGTCTTCCGGCCGCTGCACGTGCCCTAAAGGAATCATCTCGCGCGCTCTACGACGAAAGTCGTCAATGCTGTTCACGCTTCTTTTGAAAAGCGGCGTCATAACCCAACCGGGACTGATGCAGTTGACATTTATGTTGTGTCCACCCCATTGAACCGCGAGAGATTTCGTCATGTGAACAACACCAGCTTTGGACGCGCAATACGAACCGTTCGCCCCTGCGAGCTCACTCCACATCGAGGCGATGTTGATAATCTTGCCGCCGATCGGACTCTGCCTCGACATTTGGTGCGCTTGTGCGCGAATGCACAGCCAAACACCGGTCAAGTTCACATCGATGACCCTGCTCCAATCGGCCAAAGATTGCTCGCTGTCATTGCTGGGCGCTATTGTGCCGGCGCTGTTAACGGCGATATCGAGGCGCCCGAATCTCGCGACAACTGTCTCCAGCGCTTTGGAAATCTCGTGTTCCTTCGTAATGTCACACCGTTCAAAAAATGCATCAGAGCTCAATCTCCGCAAAGAATCAGCGGCGGCGTGGCCGGCGTGCTCGTTGACGTCCAGGATTGCAACTTTTGCTCCTGCAGTTGCCAAGGCAGTCGCGCACGCGCGTCCGATCCCGGTTGCGCCGCCAGTGATCAGCGCTACTTTCTCTTTTAGATTGAAAATGGATAGTTCAGACATCACGAGCCTCAATGAAATGCGTCGAGATTTGATGGTACGTCAGAATCAAATCACGCAGATTGGATTTTGGAAGCGCCCGAATCGGGGTGTCCTCCGCGCATTAGTAACGTTAGAAGTACTAAACTGTTTGAGGCGGGTGGTTTAGGCCTCAGGTGTGCGCCAATCCAAGGCGCGTCCACGAAGGAGTGTGGTCGATGGAATATCGGGTACTGGGACGGTCCGGACTCAGGGTCCCTGCATTGTCTTTTGGCACGACGACATTCGGTGGGGTAGGGGATTTCTATCGCGCCTGGGGGTCGACAGATATCGAGGGCGCAAGGCGATTGATCGACATTTGCTTGGACGCGGGGGTATGTCTGTTCGATACTGCCGACGTCTATTCAGCCGGGGCGTCAGAAGAGATTCTTGGGGCGGCCGTTGTCGGACGGCGGGATCAGCTGTTGATTTCGACCAAGACCTTTATCCGAGCGAGCGCCGCTCCGAATGACGTAGGGCTGTCTCGCCATCATATTGTGCGCTCGTGCGAGGCGAGCCTGCGCCGTTTGAAGACGGACTATGTTGATATTTATACCATGCACTCCTTCGACGGCCTCACGGCAACAGAAGAAACTCTGCGCGCCCTAGATCATCTGGTCGATAGCGGTAAGGTTCGCTACTTGGCTTGCTCCAACTTCTCCGGATGGCAAGTGATGAAATCGCTCGCCATTTCGGACCGGTACGGTTGGAATGGGTACGTCGCTCACCAGGTCTACTACTCGTTGGTCGGTCGGGAGTACGAGTGGGAGTTGATGCCGCTCGCCGTTGATCAAAATATCGGTGCCATCGTATGGAGTCCATTGGGCTGCGGTCGGCTGACGGGGCGAATCCGCCGCGGTGAGCCATTGCCCGAGAGGAGCCGGCTGAGATCGGCCGCCCACCGGGGGCCGCCTGTGGTCGATGAATTGTTGTATCGAGTCGTGGACGCACTGACTGAAGTCAGTCACGAAACCGGAAAATCGGTCCCCCAGGTTGCATTGAACTGGGTTCTGTACAGGCCTACAGTCAGCAGCGTGATCGTCGGCGCGCGCGATGAGTCTCAGCTACGGGAAAATCTCGATTCGCTGACGTGGCGCCTGACAGGCGAGCAAGTCGCGCGGCTCGATGCCGCGAGCAGGACTGACAAGATCTATCCATACTGGCATCAGCATGGCTCGGAGCGGCAGATCTTTCCCGTATAGAGGCTTTACGCTCGGCACAGCCCCTCGCCGCACCGGCAACGTTGCCTGAGCACGAGCCGGAACCCTCAATTCCCGACCGGTAGCGGAATCCCCCCGGTGATTCGTCCTCATGCTCAGAGGTCACTCTCCGGTGACAGTGGATTGGATTATGCCGATTGCTGACGATGCGTACAGGGTGATGCAAGCCTCCGAGGGCGCTGACGCGATGTCTACAACGACGAAAGCACGCACCCAGCACGCCAGTCAGCCCGACAGCGCAGTCGCGTATTCCCTCCCAAAAATGAAAGACGACGGGACGCTGCAGGTCAGTCCATATGACCTTCCACTCTCCGATCTTGTGGGGCAGGAAAGCCGCGCGGCGCAGCGACGATGGATCAGGTGGCTGGATGAAGTCGGGAGCGCAGTCCCGGGCCATTGGTCAGACGAGAAGTACATTCTGAAATATCGCCGCTATCTGGAAACGGGATTCTATCCGGAAGTCCTGCAAAAGCTGCGCTCGCGTTTCGACGTTCGCATCGAGCCGACCATGATCGGCAATGTGTACACCGAGATCATCGAACCGCGCGCAGGTCCATCGGCGGAAAATCGAAAGCGTGTATTGATCAGCCTGCACGGCGGAGGTTTCACGGTCGGGGCTCGGCTCGGCGGCCAACTCGAGTCGATTCCGCTTGCCGCAATCGGCCGGTGTAAAATTGTTAGCGTCGACTATCGGATGGCGCCGGAGCATTGCTTCCCAGCTGCTACGGACGATGTCATCGCAGTGTACAGAGCTATTCTTGAGCAGTATTCGCCGGAAAATGTGGGTCTGGTCGGATGCTCCGCAGGCGCAATGTTAGTGGCCCAGGTCGTGGCGCGCATTGTGCAGGACGACCTTCCCATGCCGGGAGCAGTAGGGATGCTTTACGCCGGTGGCGCTTACTGGTCGGATGGAGATTCCGCTCACTGGGGGGCAGTGCTGGTCGGTGAGCCCAGGTTGCGACACGACAAGCATCCTTACTTTCGTCATGTGGATTTGAACGATCCGTCGGCCTTTCCAATCCATGCACCTGCCGTGCTGTCGCGTTTCCCACCCTCATTGTTGATTAGCGGAACGCGTGATTGGTTGCTTAGCGGCGTCGTGCACATGCATTCGCGACTCGTCTCGCGGGGCGTTGAAGCCAGATTGCACGTCTGGGAAGGACTGGGTCACGCGTTCTTTTATGATCCCGACCTGCCGGAATCGCGCGAGGCTTGGCAGGTGATCGTCGACTTTTTCGATCGGTTCCTGGGTGCATCGAGTAGAGGCTGAGTCGCCCAGGCTCTGTTGATAAATGGATGCCTCTCATGGATGATGAAAGCCGGATTGCCCGCAACGGATGTGCAGGCGCCGGGTGGCATTTACGGAACGTACCAGCGTCGGAGGGAGCCGGCTGTGGAAGCACAGGGAAGAGTCGTAAAACCAGGGCAGGTTGTTTTCCTTCCGGATGAGCCCATCGTTCGGAGGCAGGGTCGAGACCCAGCTCCACTTACTGTAACTCAGCGTCATTGGTGGGATCACCTGGAGACGCACCAATCCGGTCACGGCGAGCGCCTGGTGCAGTTCGCAGTTCGTATAAGAGGGCCTCTGGACGTAGATCGGCTGCGGCACTGTTTGAATCTGGTCATCCGAAGGCACGAGTCGTTACGCACCCGGTTCCTTGGGGATGACCGGATAGTTGTTCAACAACCGGCACTGGAGGCCGATGGATCGTTCAGGTTCGTTGACCTGTCCGCAAGGTCCACGGCCGAGGCGGAAATGGCCGCAAGGGAACTGGCAATTGAGTTCGCGTGGCTGAAGATCTCGCTCCGGTCCGGGCCCCTACTCGGCACTCTCCTCATGCAGTTGACGCCGTCGGATCATGTCTTCGTCCTCGCCGCTGAGCATATTATTTCCGACCTGGCTTCCAACAGTATCCTGCATCGCGAGATCTGGAAGTTGTATGAGACAGCTGACGACACGTCCCTTGGAGAGCCTCCACGGCAGTATGCCGACTTTGCGGTTTGGCAGCAGACAATCCTGCCGACATGGGTAGCAACACGTAAGTCAAGTTGGTTGCGTAAGTTCGACGGTGCACCGAGTAGCAAGATTGCCGTTGCAGAGTCCTCCACCCCGAACGCATTGCGCAGATATCGATTACGCGAGCTCGAGTTCGGCCGCACGCTTACGGATCAACTTTGCAACGTCGCGACACTGATTCACACCAAGCTTGCGTTTGTGGTGTTGGCGGCCCACGCTTCAGTGATGTCGCGCTGGTGTCAACAGCAGGATGTCTTGCTGATATTCGCCAGCGGCGGGCGATTTCGACCCGAGCAAAAGGGGATGGTCGGTTTTCTGGCAAACTCTCTCCACATGAGAGTGCGAATTGATCCGCATGACGCCTTCTGTGATGTGGTCCTGCGCATCGCTGCCGAGCACCGGGAGGCCGTTGCTTCCCCGGACTTTGATACTCTCTTCGATTTACTGCCGAACCTGCAGACGGATATTTATTGCAACTGGATACCAATGTGGATGCAGCCGCAGAATACCCGGGTGCAATGCGGGTCGACGTCACTCGATATCGAGCGATTCGGCGGGGACCTCCCGTGGTCGCGGCGATTTTTTCCGATGTTTTATGAGACTCCATCCGGGATCGTGTTGAGTGTGTCTCATGAAGAGTATAAAAGCCTGTCCGAAGCCCTCGACGTCTGGCAAACGGATCTCTTCCATTTCATGGGCGAGATCGTGAGCGATCCTCATATTCCTGTGGCGACGCCAAGAATGGCGTTGGCTTAGCAACCTGACGCTACATAGCCAGCAGCCGCCTTCGGTGTGGTTTGCGTGTGCGACCGGCTGCGACGGCCCTAGTCTCCAGCACCCTGCATTTCTGTGCAAAGTCCCCACTTATTGCCCAGTGACAGGACCCCGAGTGAGCAGGACACTCCAGAAAGCGCGGACACCACCCGCGATGCAATCCCTTTTCTTGCCCCGCGCGTGGGCCAAGTCCTTGAGCTGATTACTGTAAATATGTACAGTCTGCCCCTCGTGAACTCAGTCTCGGTGCCGACCCCGTGGGCTTTGAATTCCGACAATAGTCGGCGCACTATGTACCCATGGAATTTCGCAGGATCCAGGAAACATCCGAGCGGCCGAGGTTCGCGCCAGAAGGCGCCTTCAGCGTGAACTCCAGCCTCGTGCGCTACATTGACGTGCGCTCGTATCCACCTGAGCTCATCCCGAGCAAGATTGATCAATATTTCAGCGACCAGCAATCGGACCAGAATGGCCTCAAGGGAGTGGCCGTGGCCGTCCCCCAATCATCATCCGCGCTCGCGCTGTCACTCGCTGCCCGCGGAATTTTCCTGATGGTGGGTGCGGCGTCGGAGCCGCTGGAAGCGGTGCTGGAGCGATGCCGGGCACAGATGGAATTCATTGCCGCGGCGGGGCCTCGAGCCCCTGGATTCACACCCTCCGCACGCAGTCCCGATCTCAGCCCCCCATCGCGAACGCAATCCCCGTATGCGCAGAAGCCGGCTCACTTTGATGAAGCGGCTTACCGCGAATGGATGGGATTGTTATCAAAACCCTGGCACGAAGAAGACGCCTGGAAGTCTGAAACCTGACTGTGGCTGACCCGTTTCTGGTGGCGCATCACGCCGCGCCACGGGTATTTGATATTTCGGGAAAGCTCTCGCCGGTCAGCGTCCGCGATCAGATGATACGCGGGCAACTGTTCGCACAGCGCGCCGAGGCGGCGGGTGAGATCACATCAAAGCCCGGTGAAGGACTGTTGATTCTCGGCGCAGGGGCCGGCGGAGTCGCGGCCGGAATCACCGCCGCCTCACTGGGTGTTCCAACCACGGTTCTCGAGCCATCGCCCTATCCATTCCGCACTCAAACTCGCTGTTCCACCCGCTGGATCGATCCCACCCAGTATGACTGGCCTTTGGATCACTGGGTCGCTGGCCAATTTCCGCTCACGGGTTTGCCGCCGCCGCTACCCTGGAGGTCCGGGTTCGCAACTCATGCGGCCGCATTCTGGCAAACTGCTCTGCAGAGCTTCCTGATCGGTGGTGGGAGCCCGCTGCTCGATCTAAAGCTGGCAACGACATTCATCAACTGCCAATGCCCTGCCGGTGCCTCTAACATCCAGGCGACTTATTTCGCGCAGAATACGCTGCAGACCCACAGCTACGGCGCCGTGTTGGTCGCTGTCGGATTCGGGACGGAAAACATCCAGGTGGGTCCCACCTATCGCGGTTTCGCCTTCTGGGAGTCAGATCTCTTCTCCGCCCCAAACTGGGGCATGCCCGGGTCTGCTGCTCCCCGCATTGTAATTTCCGGGGCCGGTGATGGCGCACTTCAGGATTTGCTGCGCATCATGACGCGGCTCGACTCAGCCAAGGACGTGCTGGACGGCAGCGGAGTGTCCGCCGGCGCCGCGATGCAACTCAAGGATTTGGACCGCGCGGCGCATGGTGCAATGGCCTGGGGTGCCGGACCCCAACACGACCATGCCTGGCACGCTTTCCTGGACACAGAGTGCCGTCGGCTCGTGCGGTTCGAGCTGCAACAATCAGCCGTTCGTCAAAAACTCGCGACGATGTTGCGCCACATGCCGCAACACATCGAGCTCATTCACAGCTGCACTCATCTGACCCCGCTTTATGTGTTGAATCGTTTCCTCGCTTGGCTCATTGCAGAGTACCTGAAGGAGGAAAAAGGAGTCTCGCTGCTGGTCGCCCGTACTCGTTTGACTTCCGTAGCTTCCGCCACGTCAGGGCATATCTGCACGTTGAGTCCGGCGGCCTGTCATGGCCGCGCGCACGAAATCGAGCTCGAAACCGCCCGGGACTGCCGCAATTCAACCTTGCCCAGCTCCACCCGCAAGGCAATCAAGGACGTGATCGTGGTCAGACATGGCATCACCGCGCCAGCTCAGGCCATCCAGAACCTGACACCGGCAGTCCGGCCTCGGCAGATCCTGCCCCCCTTCATCTTATAGAGCAACGCCTCGAATGGCAGGCTGGCCGCACCTTCTCGTGTTCCGCGCCAACTGCCCCTAATCAAGTCGCGGTCAAATCCTCAATCAACGTCTCAACCGCAGCTTCCTCATGCACTTCCTGCCGCCTGCTGTGCATCTCGCCACCGAGCCGCGCGTCCCAATCCGCCTCCACTTGCTCCCCCTCCGTCAATGTCCCACTGGACCCCGCGCAAGCCGCCACATAGTCCTCAGTCGAAAACCGCCACGCCGCCGTCCCAATCTCCCGCATCAAAAAGTTCCCAATCCGAATCCCGGGCCAATCAAAATCTCCGTGGTAGACGAGCCTTGCACCACTGGCAACGAGCTGCCTCATCAGAGTCTGTGGGGCAGCGCCCGGCATCCCATTACCGCAAATCAGCGGTGCACAGCGAGCTCCCAGCCGATCCGCTGCTATCGAAAGTATTGAAGGATTCTCACAAACAAATACTTGCCGACCAGCAACTTCCAATGTCGGAGGCTCGCGCAAGAGCGCGCGCAAGGTAAGGTGGAAGGGTTCGCCCGCCGCCGCAGCCGCGCGTGCCACGCGAGAGGCCATAGAGTCTCCACTCGTGGGGAGATTCAGACACAACACAGGTGCCGCGAGCTCGTTCACGGTAATCCCCAGCCGAGCCCACTGGTCGCGCGACCGCTCTCGCTCAACAGCATATTGTTCGAGCCCAAACGCCCGCAGGACCAGCGTCGCAATCGGGCTTCCCGAGTCTAATGCATGGGCATTCCCCAACTCCGCCGCTGCCAAGTGCGCGAGAGGCCTGCCTCGCTCTGGGAGTCGCTCGGCCACTCGCCTGACTTTCTCCAGCAGCTCCAAGGCAATTCGGGGATCGTGCCCGGCGAAACGCTTCAGCAGCGCGCCGCCGGTTGGATCCAGGATTAATGCTTTGAGTCGAGGATGATCCACGCTGTCGAGCATTGCGCTCCAAGCTTTGTCGCGCGCTGTGCGAATGGCCTTCAAATCTTGGATCGGGCCTTCGAGCGACTCCAGCGCTTCCCGCAGCGTGCTGGCAACACCAGCGTGAGACAGTGCCGCGTCAATATCTGATAGCCGAACTCGCATGGAGTCCGCATTCGCTATCGGCCTGCCAAGCAGCCCCTCGAGCGCCCGGCGCTCCGCACTCGCTAATCCCAGGAGAGTAAACTCATCACGAGTTGCGCCTCTCTCGAAACGGGTACGAACGCGCAGTCGCAGGTCAGCCAGATCAGGGCCGCCCAGCAATCGCTGCAACCGTTCGAGATCCACTGTCACAAGTGCGGCTCCGCCGCGTCACTTCCTGGAAAGCGTCGGACGGGGTCCTCTTCCGCGCGCCGTTCCCGGCCGTCCCATGTCCAGCGCGAAATAAACACGGCATCCATGCCTTCTCGCCGCACAAGCTGACAAATGCTCAGGCCTGGGAGCTCTGCATAACAACCCCACTCGCGCTCGCTGGTCATGACAAAGTCCAGGTCGAACTCGCGAATCAAACCCATGCAGCTTGCGCGTGCTTCATCGTCAATGCCTGCGAACGCTTCGTCCAGCAGCACGAGTCGAGGTGCACGTGGGTCGGAGCTCTCATAGTGACTGCTCGCCGCCGCGAATAGCGGCACTGTGAGACCCAGTGCGCGTTCGCCACTGGATGCGGGCCCAGAGAGCGGCTTCCATTGTCTGTCCTGATTACGCTGGACGGCGAAGGAGTGCCAGCGCCGGTAGTCGAGTGCTCGTGCGAGTGTTTCGAAGTGAGTTCCGCGGTCGTCCTTTTGCCGCTCAGCATCGATGCGTGCACGCAGAAACTCTCCGACCTGGCGCCGGTCCTCGACGGACCAAGCGTCTGCGCTCGTATTCAACAGCCGCTTACGCGCGACGGCGAGCCCCGGCACCGCATTTTCATCACTCTCAGGCAGCGGTTCCCAGGTGAGTCGGTAGCGCATACCTGTGGAAGTAGGGCGTTTGTAAAGCTCCGCATTGATCGCAGTGACACGCTCCTCCGTGTCGCGGATCATCCTTTGAAGATTGGCGGCAACCTCCTTTTCGAGGTGTTCTTCGAGAAGCGCGCGCTCTTGCGCGGACAGAATCAGGCGCTGTTCTGCAAGCTCCGTGTCCAGGCGTTGCTCGAGTACGTCCGGGCGCTCGGGGCGCTGCTGATATACGATGCGTACAATCAGGCCATGATCGCTGGGCTCTGCCGTCGCGGAATGTCCCTGCGTCGACATCGTGCTCTGCAGTTGAGTGAATTCGTTGCCGACCTCGCGCTGTGTCCGCGACCAGTCTGGCTCTTCCGCTGACACTTCGTTGAGGGCCGCTTCCGCACGCCGTGCCAGCGTGAGTGCCGCGTCGATGCCCCACGGTGCGGTCTGTGCTGGAACCTCGATATCCGGAAGGGCGATGGCGAAGAATCCAGTGTGGCTCGCGTACGCCTGAAGACCTTCGGTTGCGAGTTTGCGCGTGAGGATTCGATCTTCCAGCCTCTCCACGAGCGACTTGACTGTTGCCTCTGCGGTTCCACGATTCGAGCTGGCAACAATCAACTTGGCTTGTGCATCCTTGAGGTTGCGGTCATGTAAGAGCCGCAGAGCTTCTGTTGCTTCGATTTCTTTCAACAACTCCTCGACCAGTTTGCCGACGGTGGCCTGCAGCGTGTTGGCCGTTTCCGTGGCATCACTGAGGAGTTTCTGTCGTTCGAGATTGTCTTGTCGGGCAGCCTCGGCCGTCTCGACCGCTTGACGCTCGCGTTCGATCTGCTGATCCAGCTCAATCAGGGCGCCTTGGTGGCGGCGGATTGCATCCGCGAGCTCGGACAGTGCCAATCTGTACTCGGTGAGTGTCGCATCCAGGCGAGCGAGATCCGATTCCTGTGTCGGCAGGTTGAGGTCCCTGGAGTCAATGGCGAGATCATCACGTGCGCGACCGAGTGCATTCGCTGCTTGCGCGAGCTTCGCATCGGCTTCTCCGAGTCTCGCTTGCGCCTCCCTCCGCTGTTGTTCAGCGGAATTGTGTTCCGCATGCAAGCGCAGCAGAGGATCGTCTGTTGGTGCGCGCCCGTACTCTTCATTCGCCGCCTGACGATGCCTATCTACCAACGCTGTCTCGGTGTTGCATTCCGAGATCGCCGCGCTGATTTCGCCCAGGCGTGCCGCAATCTGTTCCAATCGGGCCCGCCTGGCTGCTTCTCGGGCGGAGTGACCGATGTACTGTGCTTCAGATTTCATCCACGCGCCGCGCGCGTTGCCGGTGCGGAATTCGCCGGTGGGCGACATCCAGACCTCGGCTTCTGTCGGTTCATGCTCCGCGCAAGCGATTGATTGCAGGATGGAAACCACTGTGGCCGAATCGATATTCGAGCCTGCGCCAACGGCGGGGACGCTCGGTGCGATCCACTGCGCCAGCGACCTTGCCTGCGACGAGCGCGACTGGAGAACTACGTCGTTGGTGCGTGGGTCAATCAGGGTACCGTGCGGTAAAACCCACGAATCCAACCAGCCGGAAGCTTCGAGGGAGGCCTCCAGCCCTGCACGCGAAGCGGTTGGAACATGGGGGGCGAAGTCTATGAGCTGCCAAAGTGGCGCCCCGGGAAGTTGGGCTCGGAGTTGAAGATCTCGCGTGTGCCCCGCAGGCGGTGTCTTGACCTCGCCGGCTTCGAGTCGTGTGCGCTCGGCCTCGAGGTCGGTCATCTCGTCTTCGAGCGTGCGATTGCGACCGGAAATGTCCGCTTTTTGTGTGGCGAACTGTTGTTCCAATGACATTCGGGCCCGGTCCAGTGCTGCGCGGATCGGATTCGTTCCATTCAGCGACTGCTGCCAAAGTGCCAGTGATTCCAGCAACTCTTCGATGTCTGGAATTCGAACAATGCCTGCTGAGTGCGCGTAATTTCGCCAGTGTTTGAGCTGTTGCTCGGCACCTTCTTTTAAATTGTCAGCGGCACGAAGTGCGGTAGTGGATGCGGCGTCGAACGCATCTGCCCGCAATGTCCTCCCATCCTGAGCCGCATCGCGTGCGCGGGTGGCCGAGTCAACTGCGAGTAGCCGTTTTCGAACCAGCGCGATCTGCTCGCGACGCCTCGATTCCACTTCACGTCCCTGTCGTACCAAGGTGGCCGGCGATTCGGCAGGCAGGCTGACGATGCCGTCCGGCAGCTTCAAGGTGTGCACAATCTCAGAATGATCCTGGCCAAGACCCAGATCGTCGGCAAATAGATAGGCTTTTGCGGCCGCGCTGTTCACGTCCGAGCGTGTTGTGTTCGAATATTCGCGCCGGCGATGCGTCACGGTCGCTTCTTGAACGAGTTGCGAATGGGCCTTCGATTCACGCTTCTGTGCTTCATCCGCGAGGCTTTCGCATTCGCGCTGTTTTTCGCGAGCGTTGGCGAGTTCCCGTGCATCTCGCATGACGGGATCCTTGTGCAACACGTTCAGGCGTGCGCGGTCGGCCGCAAGCAGTTGTTCACTCTCTCTTTGAATCGCTTGCCAATGGGTCACTTTGGAGCGTGCACCCTCCAAGTCGGACTGTGCGGCGTTGAGCTCTCGACTCGCATTATCGAAATCCGTCTGTGCCTGACGCAGAACCCTTGCCTTACGCCGGGTGGCGACCTGCGCATAGCGACGATATCGCGTCTCGAATGAGGAAATTGCCTTGCGCATCGCGTCAACTTCTTCAAGGGTGCGCCGGATGTCATCCAACTCGCTCATTGCTTCGGCGACATCTTCGAGCGCAGAACGGTCGAGTGGAGGTAGTGCCTGTGTCAATGCCTCCGAAAGGCGTCGCTCATCCGGACTTTTCGAGAGTTGCGGCTGTCGCAGTTGGATCAACGTATCGACGAGGGCTGCGTAGCGTTCGGTTCCCAGGCGAAAGAGCCGCTCATCGACCGCGCGCCGATAGGTTTGCGCATTCGGAAAGACTTGGCCCCGTGTGCCGATTGCCTCGCTCAGACGCTCTTTGCTCAAAGCCGTTCGTTCAGCAGTTGTGAGAAAGAGTTCGGCGCCGATGCGCTGGCTGGTGATGAAGTACCATGGATCTGTCCCCGCGCGGCCCGCGACAGCGCGTAATCCGCAGCCCAGCGTGAGTGTCACCGTCTCCCCGGTCTCGTCGAGCCGACCGAATTCGATCCACGTGTAGCCGGTGCGCCGGTCGTGGCGCCCATTCATCAGCAAATTCCACTCCATCCGCTTGCTGCGCTCACCATCTGGTTCGACACGTGCCGACGCCAGGTTGGCATCGAGCAGAAAGGGCAGCGTCAGCGATAGAACCTTGGATTTGCCGGTGCCATTGTTTCCACGGAGCAGCAGATGACCGTCGCGGAACCAGAATTCCTCGACATCGTAGTGGAACATCTCGACCAGCCCGATCCTCAGCGGCTGCCATCGCGTTCTCGTCGGAGTGGGCAGTGGAATGGTCGGGGGCGCCACTATCAAGTGTGCGCCTCGCTGATCGCGTACCTATGGAGTGCCGCCAACGGGCGTACCCCGTTGTCCAGGCGCTCAACGAGTCTCAGGGCTGTGAGCCGATCTATCGCTTCTTGCGCAAGGTCGATTTCTGCGCCGGCTTCGCGCGCATCCTTGCGCCAGAAGCGGCCGTAGCGGTCTGCTGCTTCGCGCAAGAATGACGCAATCTCATGCACAGAATGGATCGTCATGGCATCCGTTTTGGCGGCGCGTGCCAGATATTCTGCCACCAACAGCGTCGCATGAGCCTCGGTGCCTACAGCTGGCAGATGCTTATCCGACAATTCGCCGTCCACATCAACCAGCGCGATCCCCTCCGCACGGAGTTCCGCGGTGAGACCTGTGGCCTGTGCGAGCCGATAGGTCATGGGGCCACGCTGGTTCGATAGATATGCCAGCTCTTCGCTCGTCAGCTCGTCGTGATAGAGCACCGGGTCATCGAGGAGCCGGCGTGCCAATCGGTATCGCAGGGCGGTTCGACGGCTTTCAGGGCTATCCGGCACATATTCATCGTTGAGTGCGGCAAGGCGGCCGGCGAAATCGAGATCCGGCTGACTAGCGGCAATTAGACTTGCGCCCACGGTCCCCGCCGGCAGACGTGCCAGCACGCGTCGATGGACATCGTAAAGCACATCTCCCGACTGATTGACGTACGCTTCTTCATCGCCGGCCACGCGACCTAGTACTCCGAGTTCTAGAAGAAAGCGACATACTCCCACCAACGCGCGGCGTTCCCGAGCGCTTTCCAACGTGTAGGTAAAGCCGCGCTGGCTCAATTCAGGATCGGCTGCCGATTCGAGCAAACGTTCACCCAGCGCTCGAAGGGTAATCTGAGATTCCGCTCGCTCGAGCACAGCGCACGTGAGGCACAAGAGGACGTAGCGCTCCTTGTCGAAATCAGACAGTCCGCGCGTTGGATCCGTCAGTGTTGCAGGGCGCTTGTAGAGTCGCGCACATTGACGCTCGACCTGGAGGTTCCACCCGGCCTCGCGTCCGAACCAATCGCGCAGATAATCGGCGTGCTTTCGCACGAGCTCGAGATCCGGATCGCCGCTTGCGATGAGCGGGCGCATCAGCAGGGCACGAACGGAGCGCTCTCGTTCCTCTTCCTGTTGGTGCGTCAGGACATCTTTGAGGCCGCGAGATTGCACGATTCGCTACCCGATCATGCGCTTTATCAGGATGCGGTGATCCCGGCCGCTGAATCGGCCCAACTCGGTGTCGAGCTGCGCGCGACTGTCGGGTTCCAGTGGCACGAGTCGGATCGACAATGTGCCGTCGCCTGTCTGCTTCTCAACGGCTTCGTCAGGATTCGTCTGTGCGGCGAGGGCTTCGCCGAGCAGAGTGAGGAACATTCGGAAAGCCTGTGCGTCCAACCGGCCGAGCTGCGAAAGCCGGGTCTCGCCGCTTTTGGCAAGAAACGCGCGCGCCGCCTCCGTTTGCGCAGTCTCCTGGGCCACTCGCTCGGCGAGAACTGCGCGTTCTTTGGAGCGATCCAGGATTTTGGGTGGCGCACCGCGCGTTGGCAGAACTCCCTGTTCGCGAAGCTTAGGGAGGACCGAAATGCCTGGAGCATCACGCCATGAAGTATGCGCGCCGATCTTCTCATCGGTTATCGCAAGAGCAAGATGACGGGCGGGAGACAGAGCGAATGCCGCGCGCCATAGTCGATGAGCTTCGGCGTTCGTCGGCACCTCCGCAAACCAAAGCGCCAGACGCCGGAAATCTGCCGCCCGATCACTGCGTCCCGCGCGGCGCTCATGCAGTAGGGAGACGGCTTGCAGCAAGCGAGGAATAGCGGACAGGGTGCTTGCCCGGAGAAGCTCCGCCTGAGAACGGTTCTTGCCATCGGACAGAAACCACAGCTTCAGCCCTTCCCAGCGCTCGGTCCATGAGCCCAGTCGACCACGCAGTACCTGTTGGTTCGTTTCCTCATCATCGGGTGCGGCGTTGCGCGTGTCTCGCTCGGCCACGATTTGCAACAACGAGCTTTCCACAGGGGAAAGTTGCGACAGTAGCTCTGCGATCTGGCTGGATCGCGTGACGAGATCGCCGATGAAGCGCTGCAGGTAATCGAGCAAGCGTGTTTTGAAGCTCATGACTGCTGAGACTTCCGCCCGTTGCAGCTCGATACTGCGTGCGAGACCGGCCATGAAGCTTTCCGCATTGTTGGATAGGCCGGCAAAAATGTGCATGAGATCCCGTAACGCGCCGTGGACCTTGGCGTCGTCCGGTGGCGACTCGGTCATCAGCTCACGGATAGAAATCAACCGCGCTCGGATATCGTCGAGCGCGACGGATTGGAGCTCGGCCCGCCGCGCGAGGGTTTCACTGAATGTCTGAAGACCCGCCTCAACCGCCTCGCCGCCGCCGGTCATGCGATAAAGCAGGCGTTTGCGGTAAAAATCCTCGATGGTTGCGACACGTGCCGTGTCAGGTTGAGCCTGCAGGTTTCCCCATTCGATGAGTTGCCCCAGCGCCTGTTGAACAGCGTCGAGCGTGGGCGTTGCACCCGGCCAGTTGGCTTCTGCCAGCACGTCATCAGGTCGAAGGTGAAGGCGGAACTGGCGTTTAGCTGTGGCGAAGACATCCAGGATGGCGCGATAGTTGGAGCTGTTCTCCGCCACCAGGTGACTGAACAGCCGGGGCGCGGCAGCGTCTAATGAATGAGTGGTCATCCTTGGGCCTGCGGGTCGGTCATTCGAGAACGCTGGATTATAGACCAATGCAACGATCGGACTCAGTGGCGTTCCTGGTCTTGGATGGCGCTTTTTGATCCTCGTACTACAGTGGAGTGAACTGCCGTGTGAGATTCTCAGCGTTGCCTCGCATGTAGGGTGGAAGTAAACAAAAACGAAATGTCGCGAGCCCGCGCGGCCGGTGGGTTGCGGCGCGTTCGCGCACGGCATCGCGGTTCGGCGGCATGGCGTGCCGGCGTCCAAGCGGCGAACAGGCTGCGGGTCGGCCTAGCCGACAGACAGGCCGTCGGCATTCACTGCCGGGCGAGCATTGGGCGGGCGGGGCGTTTGTGCAGCACGGGTGGGGCGGGCCTCGGCGGGGTTCAGTGCCGGCGCGTGGGAGGGGCGGTGGCGCGGTCTGCAGCCGAGTTCCAGCGACGTTGAATTCCGGCTTGTAAGCGTCCAACCGGCTCAGGCGGCGTGCGTTCTGGCAGGCCGGCGCGCGCGCCGGCGCGGCGCGGCTTCAGGAACAACGCGCACCTTGAAGCGGTCGCGTCCTTGCAGATGACCGATAATGCCGAAAAGCTTGTCGGCGTGTGGATTGCTTCTCTCGCTCAACATGCGCATGAGGCTCTTTGGCGGAGAACCAACCTTTTCGCTGAGTTCGTCGAAGCCCATAGTCGCGTTGATATAGTTACGCAGCATCCGCTTGCCGACTTCAAACTCACCATTGTGCATACACTCGATGGCCTCGGCCAGATAGGCCGCGCGGAAGGTGCGGTCGCCGTTCAGATCGGCCATGATCGTCTCTTTGAACTCTCGGGTCAGCGGCATATCAACCTCCTCGTCTCTTGCGGTCCTTATAGTCCTTCCAGCCGTCCTTCGCGTCGGCAATGTCTCGGTTCTGGCGCTTCTTAGTCCCGCCGGCGAGCAGGATGACAACGGCATCGCCATCCCGGCCGTAATAGACTCGGTATCCGGGGCCGCTGTCAATGCGCGTGGACCCAACCTCCGGCTCAGAGTCGTGAGCGAGAGGTGTTGGGGGGCTGATCCATGGCCGACGCCGAATCGGAAACGTGGGATCGAAGCGATTGAGGTTAGTCGCTGCGTTGGGCATGCTCGTCCGCTCTCACTTGGCGTGCGGCGCCGATCGAATTTTCAAGTGGCGACCATCCTCTTCAATCCTTCTTGAAAGCGGCCGCAGCAGCCGCCGTGTCGAGCGCTTCACGCAGCAGCTTGATCTTACCGTTCTCGGCAATGAGCACACCCGCGTAGGTCTGACGATAGAGCTTACCGGTATCCGGCACGAGCGCTTCGACGGAGTACTCCCCGAATGTCTTGTCAGGAGTATCGATCCAGACTTTTAGATCCTTGAACTTGAAATCGGGGACGCGCTTCAATAGCCCTGTCAGGAGAGCTTCGACGCCCGCTGGTCCAGTCACATGAATGTTGATGGTGGGCAATTCGAGTACGCCGTCTTCTGCAAAGAGCGCTCCAGCGGCCGCAGGACTCCGTACGCTTTCGAGATAAGCTCGGAGAAGTTCGAGAGCTGTCTTCATGTTTATTCCTCCTCAAACCTGCGCCGTGCCGCCATCGACATACAGCTCGATGCCGTTGATAAAGCTGGCCGACTCCGAAGCAAGGAAGACCACTGCCTTGCCAATCTCCGCCGGCTCGCCGAGGCGTCCCAACGGCACTTGCGTAGCCAGGAAGTCATAGAACCCCTGGCGCGCATGGTCGGGAACCAACCCACCCAGGCCGGGCGTACGAATCGGGCCTGGGCTGACCGCGTTGACGCGGATGCCCCGATCCTTCAGGTCCAGTGCCCACGAGCGTGCAAAGTTGCGAACGGCCGCTTTGCTGGCGCTGTAAACACTGAAGTTGGCAGTGCCTTTGATCGAAGTGATCGACGACGTCAAGATGATCGACGCGCCGTTGGTGAGCAGTGGCAATGCCTTCTGCACGGTGAACAACACTCCACGAACGTTTGTGCCGAATATGCGGTCGAAATGCTCCTCGGTAATGGAACCCAAGGGCATCATGTCGCCACCCCCAGCGTTCGCGAAAAGGATGTCCAGCTTTCCGGTGGATTTCGCGATCTGTGAATACACCCTGTCCAGGTCGGACAGGACCGAAGCGTCAGCTCGGATCGCAGTCGCAGCAGGCCCGATCTCGGCAACCGCCGCATCGAGTTCGGCCTGACGGCGTCCGGTGATGAAGACACGACCACCATGCGCTGCCAGTTCTTTAGCCGCACCCAAGCCGATCCCGGTGCTGCCGCCTGTGACCAGCGCCACCTTCCCGTTCAATTGCTTACCCATGAGTTGCTCCGCGCAAAATGTGGTTGAGGAGCAAACTTTAGGCTTTGGCCATTGCTCAAAAAAGCTCTATAAATGTAATCACTATTCACCTCTGTGTATAATCGAGAGATGGATCAGCTCCAGGCAATGCGCGCCTTCGCCCGAATCGTCGAGGCCGGCAATTTCACCCGAGCGGCCGATTCGCTCGACATCCCCAATGCCACGATCAGCAAGTTGGTGCGCCAATTGGAGGCGCATCTGGGCGTGAGGTTGTTGCAGAGGACCACGCGCCTCGTAACAGTGACACCCGAGGGTCAGGATTACTACTCGAAGGCGACTCGAATCCTCAATGATCTCGAGGACATCGATTCGTCGCTCAACATTGCGCGCAGCAAGCCTCGCGGGCAGCTTCGTGTCGATGTCGGTGGATCAACTGCTAGCGACGTACTGATTCCACTGCTGCCGGATTTCATGGCGAAATATCCGGATATTCGAATCGAACTTGGAGTGTCCGACCGTTCCGTCGATCTGATCAGCGACAATGTTGATTGCGTCATTCGAGGGGGATCTTTGGACAACTCGACCCTCGTTGCGCGAAGCATCGGAAGCGCCTCATTGATTACGTGCGCGACGCGGGGCTACCTAAAGCGGTACGGAACACCGTCGTATCCCGAGGAGCTCAGAAATGGTCATCGACTCGTTAGCTACGTATCCACAGCGAACGGACGACCCTTTCCATTTCGGTTTTCGATCAATGGGGAGCGCTCGGAAATCAAGACCGAGCACAGGATTGGCATCAACGAGAGCAATGCTCATCTGGCCGCGGCAGTCGCGGGCCTCGGGATCATTCAGACTTTTACTTACGCGGCACGACCCGCTCTAGCCAATGGAACGCTCGTCGAGATCCTGAAAAAATGGCGGCCATCGCCGTATCCGTTTCATGTCGTTTATCCTCAAAATCGGCACGTCACGCATCGACTGCGAGTGTTTGTTGATTGGCTCACAGAGCATTTTCCCGATAAAGTGCGCGGCGAGTGAGGATGGAAAGGACACACCCAACCATGGTCGTGGAAAACGTTTTCCCGCTCGACGGAGGGTGCGATTGCCACGTTGTGCGTTATCGCTTGCTGAAGCAACCGCTCTTCGTCCATTGCTGCCATTGCCGTTGGTGTCAGCGGGAAAGCGGCGCGTCCTTCGCGCTGAACGCAATGATCGAGGCAGACTACGTGATTCATCTGGGCGCGGAGCCGGAGATCATCGACACGCCCTCGAGCAGCGGAATGGGCCAGAAGATCGCGCGCTGCCCCAATTGTCGGGTCGCCCTATGGAGCAACTATATGAGTGCTGGCCCCGTCATCAGGTTCGTTCGGGTAGGCACGCTCGACGCACCGGATCACTTGCCTCCCGACATACATATATTCACATCCTCGAAGCAGCCTTGGGTTCAACTCCCGCCTGACATTCCGTCCGTCCCGGAATACTACGATCGAAAATCTTACTGGCCTGCCGAGAGCCTCGCACGGCGTAGTGTGATATTGCCTAGGATTGAGGCATATCGAGCATCGCTCCGCGAAGGCTGATGCTACGCCATGCCCATGGGCGTTGAAGTTGATGCAACGCCTCCTGATTTATTGCCAAAGATCGGCAATTTCTCAGACTTGCTTTAACTCCCGGCGGAAGTACTTTGGTGACCCCGGCGGCCGATCCAATTCGCGATAAGGATCCTTTTAAATCAGACAGTTAAGGATTGGTTGTCAGTTGACAACCAGGGATCAGGGCTCTATAATTATTGGACGGATTATTCAGGTGGGGCGCAATACACATCCGAAGAAGGAAGTAGACGAGGCGCTTGAATATGCCGAGTCCCACGGTTGGACAATACAGAAGGCATCAGGGCATGCGTGGGGCCGTCTTTATTGCCCTTACAACGATGCAGAGTGTAGGTGTGGTGAGTTTTGTATTGTGAGCGTGTGGAGTACCCCCAAGGTTCCAGGCAATCACGCACGCCAGCTCAAACGTGTTGTCGATAACTGCACAATGCATCGACGCAAGTTGGAAGAGCAGCTGAAATTAGCCGATCCGGAGTGAGTCCATGGAATATGAATTCACCTTGAAGTACAAGCTGTCTGAAAAGCAGTCAGATATGGGTGTATTGGTGGAGCAACTGGCGCAGGCCGGTTGTGAGGATGCGTTGGTCGGCACCGGCCAGAAAGGCCGTGTTGCGTTGAATTTCACTCGCGAGGCTCCTTCTGCAAAAGAAGCGATGTTCAGTGCTTTGGCGGATGTGAGGCGAGTGCTTCCAGATGCTACATTGGTTGAAGTATCGCCCGACTATGTCGGGCTATCGGATGCCGCCGAGTTGCTGGGCGTTACTCGTCAGAATATGCGTAAGCTGATGGTTAGTCATTCATTGAGTTTTCCGATGCCTGTGCATGAGGGGAGCGCCGCGATCTGGCACTTGGCCACATTGCTGGAATGGCTGGTGTCGCGGGCGGGCTATCAGATTGAACAGCGGCTACGGGACACTGCTCATTTGGCCATGCAAATTAACTTGGCCAGAGAGTCAAACTTGGTTGAAGTGCCGTTGTTGCGCGAGGTGAAGGCGCTTGTTGCATAGTCGGCGCGGTAAAGCATCCGCGAGCTCGAGAGGGGGATAGCACAACTGCACGCTCTGCTCCGGATCATGTGCAGGGACGCGCCGGATCCTAGCAAAGCCCGCGAGAGGCAAACAGGTGACAGCGTCACGGTCCGCCGGGACATATTGCACCCGCGGAACTGCCTCCACGCGCTCCCGTCGGGACATTCTTCCCGTATCGTCAAAACGCCATCTTCCTCATGCTGCATGCCCCTGATCGGTCTTCCGGTGTCCCATGAAGCGCACGCTCATCCTCCTTTACGGCATCGTCTGCTACGCGATCTTCTTCGCCACATTCCTGTACGCCATAGGTTTTATCGACAACCTCTGGGTTCCGAAGTCCATGGATTCGGCCCGCGAATCCTCAATTGTCACCGCGTTGTTGACCGACCTGGGACTGCTTGCGCTGTTTGCAATCCAACACAGCGTCATGGCCCGACCCGCGTTCAAGCGATGGTGGACACAATGGGTAGCGGAAAGCGCGGAACGCAGTACCTACACGTTGTTGTCCAGCGTGGCCCTCATAGCCTTGTTTACCTATTGGCAACCATTGGGTGGGGAGATTTGGTCGGTCACCTCGGCACCCGGCCAGGCAGCGATCTATGTCGGTTACGCGTTCGGTTGGGGACTGTTACTCATATCCACCTTCGCGATCTCGCACTTCGACTTGTTCGGCCTGCGCCAGGTGTGGTTGCAGTTTGTGGGTACACCCTATCAACCGGTTGCTTTCCGACAGCCCTGGCTATACCGGCAGGTCCGCCATCCACTGTACGTCGGCTGGCTGTTCATCTTCTGGTCAACACCGACCATGACAGTCACGCACCTCGTATTCGCGTTGGCAACTACAGCTTACATCTTCATCGGGATTCAACTCGAGGAGCGCGATCTGGTGGAGGCACACCCGCAATACGCTGACTACCGCCGTCGAGTACCGATGTTGGTGCCCCGCATCGGCAAGGCGGGGGGTGTTATTCCGCAAACCGCCGGTCGCGAGCCAGGATAGCCGCCTGTGTTCGGGTCCTGACACCCAGTCGTCCAAATATGCGGGTGAGGGCGTTGCGGACGGTTTTCTCACTGATGAAGAGCCCGGAGCCGATCTGCGCATTCGTGCGACCGGCGATGACTGCGGCGAGGATCTTTCGTTCTCGCGGCGAAAGGCTCGCGAACACCGGATCCTCGCCGGATGTTGCAGCGGGAGCCTGCGTGAATTCGAGGACCGCCTCCTGGAAAGCAGGCCACGCTGGTTCATTGTCCAGCAGCACATGATTGCGCGACTCCAGTTGTACGAACCGGGCGTTTGGAATCTCCGCGGCTAGCATCGTACCCATGGAGAAAGGTACGACCTCGTCGTGTCGAGCATGTAGCACCAGGGTAGGCACCTGCACTTTCGGCAGATACTCCCGCACATTGACCTGCGCGCGCGCAGTCAACAAACGGGCGGCGATTTCAGGTGTTGTCGTTCGTCGGCACAGCTCGTTGAACCAGCCGATCTGCTCCGGGCCCGCACCTGGCACGAAAAGCCCGGTGAAAAGCTGGCGGAATATGGGGTTGTCGTTGCCCCAACCCAGCCTGACTATCTCAACCATGGCCTGGTATCGGCGCAAGCCCTCGGGGTCGCCCCGGTGGACCCAGCCCTGCGCGTAGCCGCCATACAGAATCAACTTGGAAACCCGTTCGGGATAGCTGACCGCGTAGCACACAGCCGCTGCCGCGCCCTGAGAGATTCCCAGGAGCACAAACTTTTCATCGGGTGTACTGGCCGCCGCCACCGCGGCCAGGTCTGCCTCCCAGCGCTCCGGCGACAGATCGCCGACATCCCAATCGGTCAGCCCGCAACCGCGTTCGTCGTAGCGGATGAACTGAAAGTGCTTCTCGAAGAAGCGTACCCAGTGTCTCCAGACCGGGCTTTCCGAGTCGTAGTTGAGATGAGTGAGCCAGTTCGCGGACTTCAGGAGCGGGCTGCCTGTTCCTCCCCGGGTCCAGGCGAGTCTGATGCCATCAGGCGTCTTCAGAAAGTGAACGGGTTGGGGCACGGGCGTGACTCCGATGGCCGCCTCCGAACCCTATCTCCGCTCAAACGCATCCAACGAAGCCAAGCTCTTGCGTCCGCCGGTAGAAGTGAACTCCTCCGAGGTCCCATCAGCCGCCTTGGCCTGCAACACAACCCCTTCCGCCGCAGCGAGACACTTCAGCCCGTCCTCCGACAACCTGAAATACCACTGCGTCCCCCAGGGCACCGGCGCAGCGTAAGGCGCCCGCGACAAATTCAACTTCGACAAATCAACTTTGATCGCCTTCCCATCAGCCCCAACCCCTCCAAAATCTCCGCCTTTTCCAGCCTCGGCAACCCCGTTCCCATCCTGCGCCAACGGCTTCAACTCCATAGCCTGTCCATTGCACATGACTTGAGGTTGGGTGAGGGCCCCCTGCGCCTGCGGAGTGGACACCCACAGAAACAACTCCTTACTCCCCATCCGATTGGTTTCGAACGGAGCAATGTAAGCAAACGGATCAGTCTGCTTGGAGCGTGAAGTCTGCGAATAAAGCTCAATGGGAGTGCTGAGCACAGTCACAGTAGTCGCTGTATCCGGATCCAGCTTCTCAGCCACCGGCTCGGTAGCCGGCATGGCTGCACATCCAGCCACCAGCACCCCTGCTACCAACGCGCCCACTTGCAGACCCTTGAATGCACCCAAATTATTCATTTTGTATCCCCAAAAAAGCCGAACCTGGACCGTAGACTCAGAGTCAAACCGATGACCGGCTGCTCAGTTCCCACCCGGTGCTCTGCGGCACCTGGGCCATTAATTGCTTTAGCTGTGACGAATGTACATCGCCCCGTAAACCATTCGCCTCTATAATCTGCTATATACGTGTAAGTGCTTGTTTGACCAGCCAATGAAGTCTATTTCAGGAAGGCTTTTAGTCCTGGCCGCTTTGGCCATAACGCCCTTTGTGACGCAGGCTGACACCCTGCCACAGGCGTCGCATGTGGCCATGCGCTCGACCGAAAACCTTCCCGTCATCGACAAAATCGTCGTCCACAAGGCCGACCGTAAGCTCGAGCTCATGCAGCACGGCACCATAGTGCGTACCTATAAGGTCGCCCTGGGGTTGAACCCCGTCGGCACCAAGGAACGCTCCGGCGATTTCCGCACCCCCGAAGGCTCCTACCGCCTGATCCGCCGCAATCCGCGCAGCGACTTCTTCCTCTCAATGCAGGTTTCGTACCCCAACGAGACGGATCTGAAGCACGCCAAGCGTAATCACTGGGATACCGGTGGCTCGATCATGATCCACGGCCTGCCCAACCAGTTGAAGCACGATCCGAGCTACTACGAGAGCCGCGATTGGACGGATGGCTGCATTGCAGTGTCGAACTCCGACATGCTCGAAATCTGGCTGCTGGTCCCGGATAACGCGCCCATCGAAATCCTGCCGTAAACTCCGGTGGGATGGATACCTCAGTACTAGTCTCTGAATTCGTCGACGCCCGGGTCGGCCCCCGCGGCTCCCTTGAAAACCTCTCCCAGGACGAGATAGGCAAGCTCCTGGACTCAGGCTCCGGCGGCCTGTACCCCCTGTTCCGCAAATGCGCCCTCGCAGTCTTGAACAGTGGCGCCGACACCGACAACGCCAAAGAAATCTTCGATCGCTACAAGGACTTCGACGTAGCCATCCTCCGCCAGGCCTGGGGCGTGAAGCTGGAGATGCACAACGCCCCCGCAGCAGCCTTCGTCGATGGCCAGATGATCCGTGGCATCAAGGAACATCTCTTTGCCGTACTAAGAGACGTCGTCTTCATTTCCAACGAGATTATCGCCAGCGGCCGATTCGACCTGATGGACTCGGCCTCCATCACCAACGCGGTTTTCCACATCCTAAGAAACTCTCGCGTCCTGGACTACAAGGCCAGACCCAACCTCGTCGTATGTTGGGGTGGACACTCCATCGGTAGCGATGAGTACAAGTACACCAAGAAGGTAGGCTACGAGATGGGCTTGCGCGGACTGGACGTCTGCACAGGCTGTGGGCCGGGCGCCATGAAGGGCCCCATGAAAGGCGCCACCATCGGCCACGCCAAACAGCGCATCGAAGGCGGCCGTTATCTCGGCGTAACGGAGCCCGGCATCATTGCCGCAGAGCCCCCAAACCCGATCGTGAACCAACTCGTAATCCTGCCGGATATCGAGAAGCGCCTCGAAGCCTTCGTGCGTCTCGCGCACGGCATCGTGGTTTTCCCGGGCGGCGCGGGCACCGCAGAAGAGATCCTGTACCTCATCGGCATGCTCCTGGACCCCGCCAACAAGGATCAGCCTTTCCCCATCGTCTTCACAGGCCCCAAGGAAAGCGCGGCCTATTTCGACCACATCAAGTTGTTCATCCAGGCGACCCTGGGCCACGAGGCAACCAAGCGCTTCACGGTGATCATCGACAATCCAGCCGAAGTGGCCCGCTACATGGTGCGCCACATGGCCGTGGTCCGCGAATTCCGCCGCCACCACAACGATTCCTACAACTTCAACTGGCTGCTGTCCGTCAAACCTGACTTCCAACACCCGTTCGAAGTAACGCATGAATCCATGCGCGCGCTGGAGCTGGATCGCAAGCAACCAACACACGAGCTGGCAGCCAATTTACGCCGGCTTTTCTCCGGCATCGTCACCGGCAACGTCAAGGAATACGGCATCAAGGCGATCGAAAAACACGGCCCCTACGAGATCGCCGGCGACCGCGAGATCATGAAGCTCCTGGACGATCTGCTTGCGGCTTTCGTCGCGCAGCGGCGCATGAAACTGCCGGGAACAACGTATCGACCTGTATATAAACTGGTTGCCTGAGCCCGCAAAAACGCTCCAAAACCTGCGCCGAAAGCGTCAGAAAACCGTACAGAACCAAAGTCTTACTACATAACGCCACGCGCACCTCTCACGCGTGCGTATTATGGCGAGAGCCGTATCCCAGCGTCCGCTGGCTGCGACACCCATGTGAACCAGTACCTCCCGACTTTCTCCCTACAACGTAATCTGCTCCTCAATCATTTAGGGAGTCGTTATGAGCAGTTCAGACAGGGGCAGAAGTGACATACCGGGCTTGCGTCCGGATCTCACTCCCTCTGCCAAGACACCAGGTCCCGCGGACGCCGCCGACCCGTATGCAAACTGGCTGGATCGCATGCAGAAAGCGCGCGCGCGCCATGCGGCCATCACCAAGAACCTGTACACGTGGTCCAACTACAAGAATTGGGCGGACCGGATGAAGGACTCATTTCCGGACGAGCCGAGCGCTAAGCCGGAAGTCGGCCCGAAGCCCCCGACGTTTAAACGCTGAGCTGATTCGCTGCCACGTCACCCAGTGGCGTGGTGGCAGCTTCCCTCACGCGCCAACAATCGCAGGAGTCGGCGTCGCATGCGCCGATTCCCGCGGAGTCGAGGGTTTTTCGAGCCACTGCACGAGCGGCTCCCACTGCTCCACATCCTCACGCGCAACGTAGCTCTTCATCTCGTGCACCCCCATCCCCTGTTCCGCAGCCCGCGCGTAGTTCTGTGAGTCCCGGATAGTCGCGACTATCGGAATTCCCAGTGTCTGCAGGAAGCGGATCAACGCCTGGTAGGTGAGGGTGTTGCGCCGGATGCGATTGGCAACGACGCCGATTCGATCGTCCTCGCGCCGTATCTTCGCAACCAGCAACAGGTCGCGGATAGTGCGCGAGCATGTATGGATATCGATGTCTGAGGGCAGGACGGGGACCAGGATCTTGTGAGCATCCCGGGTCACTTCCGGAAACTGCTTCGAATCAACGGCCGCCGGCGTGTCGACGATGACGTGAGTGGAGTCTTCCGGCACACGCAACTGAAATGCGCGCGTCGTACGACTGTCTTTTTCGAATGCTGCAATGACCTGAATCGGTGCCTGGGTGGGCTGTCGCTTCTTGACCCAGCGCAGCGAAGAACCCTGTGGATCGAAGTCCATGAGGACAGGTCTCTGCTGGCGCGAGGCGAAATAGCCTGCCAGGTTGATTGCGATGGTCGTCTTGCCGGATCCCCCTTTGGGATTCAGGACGACAATACGCTGCATGGTGCCCTTGTTTGAACCGTTGTAGTGCGCAGCCTACGCAGCCTATTTAACCCATGCAAGACAGTTGCGGCGAGCTATCAAATCTCTGTGATACTCAGCACGCCAACTGTCACACGCCCCCCGTAATCTCGTTCCATGGAATTTCTATTGCTCTGGTGGGACAACCTCGACGATCTCACCCACGCCTGTCGTCATCTGGCGACCTCTGCAGCCTCTGAGATCGCGGAAGCAGCCACGGCTCCGTTCGTCGCCAGCTTCTCCGCAATGAGCGCCTGGTTCCTGCTGCGCTTGTAGGGCTGATGCGCTAATCCCATCTCTGGGCATCAAAGCCCACTTTTTCAGGCATTTTAATGCCTGAAACCTCTTGAATTTTTTCTCGGACTTCCCAAGATCCCCGCTCCTACGCCAGGAAAGGCACTTCTTACCCCGGGGGATTTACGACCATGTCCGACGCAGCCGATACGACCGCGGAAAAGCCCGCAGAAAAGCAGACATTGGGTTTCCAGGCCGAAGTCCGCGACCTGTTGAAACTGATGATCCACTCCCTGTATTCGCACAGGGAAATCTTCCTTCGCGAGCTCATTTCCAACGCCTCAGATGCCAACGATCGCCTGCGTTTTGCGGCGATTGCCGACCCCACGCTGCTGTCCGAAGGCACCGAGCTCGATATCAAGATCGATGCGGATTCCAAGGAAGGCACCATCACCATCCGTGATAACGGCATCGGCATGACGCGCGAGGAGGCGATTGCCCACCTCGGCACTATCGCGAAATCCGGCACCGCCGAGTTCTTCAAGAGTCTCTCCGGCGACCAGCAGAAAGACTCGGCTCTCATCGGCCAATTCGGCGTCGGTTTCTATTCAGCCTTCATCGTTTCCGACAAGGTAACCGTTGTTTCCCGCCGCGCCGGCTCCTCGGCGGATGCGGGCGTGAAATGGGAATCCAGCGCCGAAGGCGATTTCACCGTTGAATCCCTGAGCGTCCCTGAGCGTGGCACTGCCGTCACGCTGCACCTCAAGTCTGATGCGAAAGAATTTGCCGACGGCTGGCGCCTGCGCTCCCTCATCCGCAAATACTCAGACCACATCGGCTTCCCGGTCCGGATGAAGAAAGAGGGCGAAGCCAATCTGGACTACGAATCAGTCAACGAAGCCAAAGCCCTGTGGACGCTGCCCCGTACCGAAATCAAGGACGAGGAATACAAGCAGTTCTATCAGCACATCGGTCACGACTACACCGATCCGCTCGCCTGGAGCCACAACAAGGTCGAAGGCAAGCGCGAGTACACGAGCCTGCTGTATATCCCGGGTCGTGCGCCGTTTGATTTGTGGCAGCGCGATGCCGCGCGGGGTCTCAAACTTTATGTGCGCCGCGTCTTCATCATGGACGACGCCGACCAGTTCCTGCCGCAGTACCTGCGTTTCGTAAAGGGGATCGTCGACTCGAGCGACCTGCCGCTCAACGTCTCGCGTGAGCTGCTGCAACAGGATCCTGAAGTTGATGCCATCAAGAACGGCCTCACCAAGCGCGTGCTCGACATGCTCGCCAAGATGGCGAAGGACGAAGCGGAGAAGTACGCAACCTTCTGGAAGGAATTCGGTGCAGTCCTGAAGGAAGGCACGGTCCAGGACCACGCCAACAAGGACAAGATCCTGCCGTTGCTGCGCTTCGCCAGCACCCACGATTCGGACAACAAGCCGACGACCAGCCTTCCTGAGTATGTGGCGCGCATGAAGCCGGACCAGGAACGCATTTACTTCATCATTGGCGAGAGTCTCGAAGCCGCACGTTCCAGCCCGTACATCGAAGAGCTCAAGGAACGCGGCCTCGAAGTCCTGCTGATGGCCGAGCGCATCGACGAGTGGGTCATGGACCAGCTCGACGAGTTTGAAGGCAAGAAATTCAAGAACGCCTCCCGCGGCGATCTCGAGCTCGGAAAGCTCGAGAACGAGGACGACAAGAAAAAGCAGGAAGAGGCGAAGAAGGAGACCGAAGGCCTCACCAAGCGCATCAAGGATGCGTTGGGCGATCGAGTGGAGGAAGTACGCACCAGCGTGCGCCTGCGCGAATCCCCTGCAATTCTCGTGCTGAAAGAGCACGACATGGGCGCGAGCATGCGGCGCATTATGGCCGCAGCGGGCCAGAAGGTCCCCGAGTCGAAGCCCGCGCTGGAAATCAACGCCACGCACCCGATCGTGAAGTATCTCGACAGTGAGCCTGACGAGGAACACTTCAAGGAGTTGGCGCAACTCCTGTTCGATCAAGCCTCGCTCGCCGAAGGCGGTCAGGTATCGAACCCCGCCGACTACGTGCAGCGCCTGAACCGCGTGCTCGTGCGTCTCGCCGGCGCTACGAAGTAACATGCAACGTCGATTGATAATGGCTGCTGCGCTGCTGATCGCAGCCGGCAGCCTTCCTTCCATAGCGGCGCGCAGGCCCGACACCCCTACTCAGGAGAGCAAAGTGACCGAAACAGTGCCCACCGACCTGGTTATAACAGACGTGAAGAAGGGCACAGGCCCCGCCATCGCCGCAGGCCAGACGGCTGTCGTTCACTACACCGGCTGGTTGTACTCAGCGGACGCGAAAGACCACAAGGGCAAGAAGTTCGACAGCTCCCGCGATCGCAACGATCCGTTCAGCTTCAACGTCGGTGGCGGTGAAGTCATCGGCGGTTGGGACCAGGGCGTAGTCGGAATGCAGGTCGGCGGCCACCGCACACTGGTGATCCCGCCATCGCTCGGCTACGGCGCCCGTGGCGCCGGCGGCGTGATTCCAGGCAACGCCACGCTGTTGTTCGATATCGAGCTGATCAAGATCCAGTAATGAAAAACCCGGCTGGATTGCTCCGCGCCGGGTTAACTCATCGCTAAAGGCCGCCGTAAGGCGGCCTTTGCATTTGAATCTTAGTTGTTCACCATTGCCTTGAGGCTCTTCAAGGGCAGCACGCGAACCTTCTTGCTCGCCGGCTTGGCCTTGAACGTCATCTTCTCACCAGTGAAGGGGTTGATGCCTTCGCGCGCCTTGGTGGCGGGCTTCTTGACAACCTTCAACTTCATGAGACCGGGCAGTGTGAAGAGACCATTGCCGCGCAGGCTCTTCTTGATCACGCCACCCAGTGAATCGAACACAGACGATACCTGCTTACGCGACAGGGCCGTGTCCTTGGAGATCTGAGTCAGGACTTCCGACTTGGTCGGTGCGCCGCCTTTTTTCGCCATATTCCGCTACTCCTCGAATGTTGTATCTGAAGCGCGGTGCCGCCGCGCAAGTAATCGCCGCGAAAAATAGCACACCAGCACCGGGACGCAAGTTTTTTTTCATTTGCGTTGGTGCGCAAAAGCCTTTTTTTTCCGAGGTTTCCTCAAACCTTGGTCCCGATGCGGGTCGCACAGCAACGATTCTTAACGGGTATTCAACAGGAGTTCCCGCGACCGCGGGTCGCGCCGGACGCTGGAAAAACAGGGGTTTACGGCAACAGCAGCAAAATAGCCTGAATCGCGATCACGACCCAGAGCGGCGACAGATCGATGCCGGCGATCGGTGGAATGAGTCTGCGGAAAGGTCGCAGGATCGGCTCGCAAATACTCGCGAGCACCGATTGCAGCGGTGAATAACCGCCGGGAGCAATCAGACTGAGCAATGCATACAGGAGAATTGCGTAGAAGTATGTACGTAGCAGGGCCGTAACCAGCTCGACAGCGATGGCCTGTACCCAGACTTCCAGTCCCGGTGTGCCATATCCGGTCAGCGCAAACAGGATGCCGCGTTTGATGATCGCGACCAGGAGGACAGCCACCACCGAGGCGGTATCGACCTTGCCGATGGGCGGCAATACGCGCCGCAGCGGCAAAATCAGGGGATTCGTGATCCGTACGATCGCCTGCGCAATCGGATTGCGAAAATCCGCGCGCGCCCACTGCAACAAAAGTCGTGCCAATACGACAAACAAAGCCAGCGACAGCAGCGTATCGACGATAAAAATCAGCGCGGTCATGTCTGTTCCGTTAGGTGAAGCGCCTGCCTGCGCGCATAGTTGGCCGGCCAGCTGCGCTCATCGTGCCGCGCCCGGCGGCCGGCACTGTGCGAAGTTGACTCACGACGCCCCGAATTGCTCTGCCAGCTCGTGACTACGCCGGGTCGCGGCCTCCAGCGCTCTCGCAACGATCCCACGCAAGTCCGCAGCTTCCAAGGACTTCACCGCCGCCTCCGTCGTTCCGCCCTTCGAAGTCACTTCCGCCCGCATTTTCACGAGATCTCCGTCACCTGCCTGCGCAAGTTGACCTGCTCCATGCAGTGTCGCAATCGCCAGGCGCCGCGCTGCGACCGGGTCGAGCCCGAGATCCGTGGCGCCCTGCGTCAGCAGCTCCGCGAGCAGAAAGAAGTAGGCGGGACCGCTGCCTGACAGCGCAGTGACCACATCGAGGAGATCTTCACTGGCGACCCATACAACTTCACCAGCCGACTGCATGACCTTCTCGGCGGTATCGCGCTGTGCGCTGGACACGCTTGCGGGGGCGTAGAGGCCTGTTGCGCCTGCGCCCACTAACGCGGGCCTGTTAGGCATGGCGCGCACGACCGGAACACCGGCGCCGCACCAGAATTCCAGCGCCGCAATGCGGATACCGGCCGCAATCGATATAACCAGCGGTCGCGTCCGCTGTAGCAAAGGTTTGAGCGCCACCAGCACGTCTCCGGCGATCTGCGGCTTGACGGCCACAACCACCACAGACGCCGCCTCGACCGCGGCCGCGTTGTCTTCAGTCGCCTGAATACCGAAGTCCGCCGCCAGGGCGTCGCGCGCAGCGGGAAAACTCTCACCGACTGAGATGTGTTCCGGGCGAAGGCCGCGGCGGAGGAGTCCGCCGATGAGGGCGCGGCCCATGTTGCCGCCGCCTAGAAATGCGAGTTGCCCGTTGCTCATGAGCGTCTAATCGTATCTTTATTACTGCGGCGGCGCCGTATTTGTTGCAGGCGGCCGCTCACCAAAGAGCGCAGTTCCGATCCGAACGATAGTGGCCCCCTCAAGAATCGCTGCCTCGAAGTCGCCACTCATACCCATGGACAACGTATCGAGTCCCGCCCCCGCGACATTCAGCTCCTCGAGAGCGCGGCGCATGGCCGTAAACCACATACGCTGGCGCGTAGGATCGTCTTCGTCAGGTGGTATGCACATCAGCCCACGAAGCTTGAGGCGCGGTAAAACGCCTACGGCAGCCGCCAGCGCAGGCAATTCAGCGACGGTGACGCCCCCCTTGGAGCCCTCACCCCCGATGTTGACCTGCAGGCAGACATTCAAAGGCCGAGCATGGAAAGGCCGCTGCTCCGACAGCCGCTCGGCGATCTTCAGGCGCTCGACACCGTGGACCCAGTCAAAATGGCCGGCAATGACCTTTGTTTTGTTGGCCTGCAGCCGACCGATGAAGTGCCAGGTCAGGGGCACGTCGCGCAGCTCCTCGATCTTGCCGAGGGCTTCCTGCAAATAACTCTCACCGATATCCCGGACCCCTGCCTCGGCAATCGCGCGGATGCTGTTGGCCGAATGACCCTTGCTCACGGCCAGGAGTGTGACGGAGTCGACATTTCGTCCGGCGTCCCGTGTCGCGGTTTCAATGCGATTGCGGACGAGTCGTACTTGCTGCAGCGAATTCTGCGGAACCATTAACATATTGGATACGGAACCCCTCCGTTATACTGCTCATGCGCTCAGATGCAGGTTTCGCCGCTACTAGCCCGGCCTTTCCTGCCTCGGGTATTCGTCTATTGTCCGATCGCTGATCGTTGCCTCGCGGCCCGCCGCAGGTTTGCTTTCGGCCCGCGGGCGAAGGCGCGTCTTTCGTCCGCGAGGAGCTTCAATGGCTGTCGACATCGCGCAACTCTTGGCATTCGCCGTCAAGAACAATGCGTCTGACCTGCACCTGTCCGCAGGCGTTCCGCCCATGATCCGCGTAGACGGCGACATGAAGCGTATCAACATGCCCGCACTGGCCCACAAGGAAGTGCACAGCATGGTGTACGACATCATGAACGACAAGCAGCGCAAGGCCTACGAAGAGTTCTTCGAGACCGATTTTTCCTTCGAGATTCCCAAGCTGGCGCGCTTCCGGGTCAATGCCTTCAACCAGAACCGCGGCGCCGGCGCCGTGTTCCGCAACATCCCCTCGGTCATCATGTCCCTGGACGATCTGAATTCGCCCAAGATCTTCCGCGACCTGTGCATGTTGCCTCGTGGACTGGTCCTGGTTACGGGGCCGACCGGCTCCGGCAAGTCCACCACGCTCGCCGGCATGGTCAACCACGCCAACGACAACCGGCCCGACCACATTCTCACCATCGAAGACCCGATCGAATTCGTACACGAGTCCAAGCGCTCGCTGGTGAACCAGCGCGAAGTCCACCGCGACACCCTCGGCTTTGCCGAGGCCTTGCGTTCCGCCTTGCGCGAAGACCCTGACATCGTGCTCGTCGGTGAAATGCGCGACCTCGAGACCATCCGCCTGGCGCTGTCGGCGGCCGAAACGGGCCACTTGGTGTTCGGCACCCTGCATACCAGCTCCGCCGCGAAAACCATCGACCGTATCGTGGACGTGTTCCCCGCAGCTGAGAAAGAGATGGTGCGCTCGATGTTGTCCGAGTCGCTGCGCGCAGTCATCTCCCAGACCCTGTTGAAAAAGGTCGGCGGCGGTCGCGTCGCCGCCCACGAGATCATGATCGGCACGCCCGCGATCAGAAACCTGATCCGCGAAGGCAAGATTGCCCAGATGTATTCTTCGATCCAGACCGGCCAGGCTGCAGGTATGCAGACCCTGGATCAATGTCTGCAGGAGCTCATGTCCAAGGGTGTCATCACCAAGGAAGAAGCCCGTTACAAGGCTCAGAACAAAGACGCACTGTAAGAGGCATCCATGGATCGCGATCAAGCTATCAAGCTCATGCAGGATCTCCTGCGTCGTGTCACCGAAAAGAAAGCGTCCGACCTGTTCATCACTGCGGGTTTTCCCCCAGCGATCAAGCTCGACGGTGAAATCCGCCCGCAGAGCGAGCGCGCACTGACACCCGAACAGTCGGCGACCATGGTCCGCGCGATCATGAACGATCGCCAGACCAAGGAGTTCGATGCGACGAAGGAGTGTAACTTCGCCATCGCGCCCCCCGGCATCGGCCGCTTCCGCGTCAGCGCGTTTGTCCAACAGGGCGCCGTCGGCTGCGTGATCCGCCTGATCAACGCCAAGATCCCGAGTTTCGAAGAGCTCGACCTGCCGCCCATCCTGAAAGAGGTAGTGCTGTCCAAGCGCGGCCTCGTGATCCTGGTCGGCGGCACGGGCTCAGGTAAATCCACCTCGCTGGCCGCGATGGTTGGTTACCGAAACGAAAAGACGCGTGGTCACATCGTTACCATCGAAGACCCCGTCGAGTACGTCCACCAGCACAAGGGTTGCGTCATCACACACCGCGAGGTGGGCGTTGATACCGACTCCTGGCATACCGCGCTGAAGAACACGTTGCGTCAGGCCCCCGACGTCATCCTCATCGGCGAAATCCGGGACCGCGAGACGATGGAATACGGCGTTCAGTTCGCTGAAACGGGACACTTGGTGCTTGCGACGTTGCACGCTAACAGTGCCAACCAGGCCCTCGACCGTATCATCAACTTCTTCCCGGACGAGCGTCGCGAGCAGCTCCTGATGGACCTGTCGCTGAATATCCGTGCCCTGATTTCCCAGCGTTTGATCCCCAGAGAGTCCGGCGCCGGGCGAATCGCGTCAATGGAAATCATGCTCAACTCGCCCCTGATTCAGGACTTGATCTTCAAAGGCGAGGTGGCCAAGATCAAGGAAGTCATGTCGCGCAGCACCCGGCTGGGCATGAAGACGTTCGATCAGTCACTGTACGAGCTGTACGAGACCGGATTTATTTCGTACGAGGACGCCTTGCGAAACGCAGACTCCAAGAACGAGCTGCGCCTGCGGATCAAGCTGGAAAGCAAGCGCGAGGCGAAGAACATCGACGACGGCGGCGCGCTGCAGATTGTCGATGATGGCGATGAAGGCCGGTCGCTCTAGGAGCGGGTTCTATTATGGATTCCAACTCCTCACCGGCGAAAGGTACCCCGACGCCGCCCCCCGCAGTCGACCCCAACACGGCCGCGACGGGTCCCCACGCACTACCTGCAGTGGACGGCACCGGTCATCCGACACTCAACACCAAGCCCCTCTTCAAGCTGATGGTGGAGAAGAAGGCGTCCGACCTGTTCTTCACCTCGAACGCGCCCATCAAGATCAAGATCGAAGGTCAGATCCTGCCGGTCAACAAGCAGATCCTGACACCCGAAACCGTCCGCCAGACCGCGTTCGCGCTCATGACCCCCGAGCAGCGCGAGCACTTCGTGCACGAGTTCGAGCTCGACTTCGCGATCTCCGAGCCCGGCCTGGGCCGGTTCCGCGTGAACGTATTCATGCAGCGTGGCTTCCCGGCGATGGTGCTTCGGTACATCACCGCAGACATGCCGCGCATCGAGTCGCTCGGCCTGCCGCCCATTATGTCCGACCTGGTGCTCATGAGGCGCGGCCTGATCCTGATGGTCGGCTCTACCGGCTCCGGCAAGTCCACCTCGTTGGCGGCGATGATCAACTACCGCAACGAGAACGCCTCCGACCACATCGTCACGATCGAAGACCCGATCGAGTTCCTGCACACCAATAAGCGCTCCATCGTGAACCAGCGCGAGGTGGGCATCGACACCAAGTCCTACAACCGCGCCCTGCGCGGCGTAGTCCGCGCCGCCCCCGACGTCATCCTCATCGGTGAGATCCGCGACCGCGAGAGTATGGAAGCGGCCATCAACCTGGCCGGAACGGGCCACCTGGTGCTGGCAACCCTCCACGCCAACAACTGCGCGGAGTCCCTGGACCGCATCATCAACATGTTCCCGCGGGAACAACACAACCAGATCTTCCTCGACATGTCCCAATACCTGCGCGCCATCCTGGCGCAGCGCCTGGTAATGGGCCGCGACGGCAAACGCTGCGCCGCCATCGAGGTAGCCATCAACACCCCGCACATCTCCGAGCTCATCAAGAAGGGCGACGTGATGGGCATCAAAGAAGCCATCACCAGCAGCGGCGAGCGCGGCATCCAATCCTTCGACGTCTCGCTCCGCGACCTCTTCAAGTCCGGCCGCATCGAGCTCGAAGAAGCTCTCATGGCCGCTGATTCGCGCGCGAACCTGGAAGCGAAGATCAACTTCGGCTGATCGCGCGGAATGTGCAGCTGCGCCGATTTTCCAGCAGCCCATGCGGACCAAATCCAGGCGCAGAAGCATTCCCTCTCCGTTATCGCGCACGGAGGATTCGATGCGGCTCGCTGTATCTCCGCGGGCTGCGCGAACGGGAGCTTGAAAGGTCGCGCCTACTGTCATCTCCATATGCCGTTTCCATGAACGTGTTTGTCGTCAGCATGTCGGTTGTTTCGGCCGTGCTCGTAACTGAGGCGGGGCCCAGCTTCACTTCGATGTCAACGTGGCGCTTGCCAGGAACCTCTTCTGAAGTGCGCTGGTTGGAAATCCATCAAATCGAAGGCACGCTGTTTCACATCTCCGTGCTGAGCCGTGTGAAAGGGCAGCCCATCTGGAGCCTCAAGCATTTGAGTGCCCACATGGCGATCACAGAAGCCGCTTTGCGCCGAAGCGTCTCCGGGCACGCGCTCAAAGAGCGCATGTCATACCCCGAGCAATATAACGAGGGGTATGGTCAGTGGCAGAAATTGCGCGCCGAGGGCAACGCGCCGATTTGTGAAACCTCGGTCCTCGAGTGTGCCCATCTCTCGCCCTAACCGAGCGACGGCTTTTCCGGCTCTACTCCGGCCGAATCTCTATACCACCGTGCTCATAAGGCGCCGGCAGCAGGTACGGCGCGTTTGGCGCGCGTGGGTACAGCGGGCTGTCGTTCAGTCTCTGGACCAGGTCGTCAAAGCCTTCGCGGGGCCGCCCGTTCGTGTCGAATTTGACGCCGAAGACATGGCAGCCAGGCAATCGACCCTGGTAGGCAGCGGACTTCAACTCCGCAACATCCACAGCCATCTTATCCGCATCCCGATAGCCGGTTGACCGAACGACCGTCGGCTTCCCCTGCGGCTCACCGGAGTCGCCGAAGCAAAAGCAGACATACGCAGGTTTAGGCCAGACCGCGGCGTTGGCCTTTTCAGACCCGAGCGACGATGCCGAAACTGCCGCGTCACAAGTGCGGGAAACGGATGGCAGCGTCCATCGCCATGGCGCGACTGACTTTGACATCGTTGCATGTCCGTCACGGGTCGCAGGCTGAAACTGCGCCTTCTTCATGCACTCAAGAGCCGCGTTGTCGAGATCCTCCGAGCCGGAAGACTGCTTCACAGCAATGTTCGACAACTTGCCGGTGTCATCAATAAGAAGACTGAGCAGAGTCTCGCCTTCCGCACGAGCCTGCAACGACTTGGGCGGATAGTGACACTGCTTCGTTACCTCCGATCCATTCAGCAACTTCGCTGGTGAATCGTCGTTGGCAAATACAAATATCGGGGTAAAGAGAAAGAGCAGGGTAGCGAGGGTCTTGGTCATGTTGGTCATGAGCCGCGGGCTATCCTGCAAACACCGCATAAGCATCAAACACCGGCCCATCCACGCACACGCGCTTCATAGCCGGCCCCTCAGGCGTCTGCACGGCCACCGTGCAACCAGCGCAAGCGCCGACAGCACATGCCATATGCTCCTCCATGGAAACCTGACACGGCACCCCAAACCGCCGCGCCAGTTCCGCCGCCGCCTTCACCACCGGCGTAGGCGCGCAAGCAAAAATCTCAATCTCGCCGAGCACGTCTGAGTTCAACGTCCGCAGCCACTCATCCGCAAGCTGCGTAACCAATCCGTCAAAACACCCAGGAAACTCCGCCCGGCTCGCCAGCCGACTCGGAATCCCCCATTCATCCATCATCGGCATACAGGCAATTGTGCCGTCTGGAATCCCAGGTACCACAATCTGCGAGGGCCGAACGCGAAAAGGGAAGGGCGTCTCCGACGACAACAACACCAACGGCTGCCACTGGGCATCCGTCCGGCCCCGCAGCCGATCCGCCAGAAACACCATCGGCGGAATCCCGTACCCCGCGCCGATCAATAGCGCCCGCGGCCTCTCCGGATGCAGCGTAAACCCATGGCCGATGGGTCCAAGAACGCTGACTTTCTCGCCGGCCTTGCGGGAAGACAAAGCAGTCATCCCCGGCCCACGCACCCGAAAGCAAACCTCAACCCACCCCTTCTCGGCGTCCGCACGCATGATCGACAGCGGCCGCCGCATGGGAATCAACGGATCAGTGGCGACGTGTACGAAGGTTCCGGGCGTAGCATGGGCCGCACACTTGGGCGCCTCAAACCGAACCACCCGCTGATCCCCTTCAAACGCCGTCTGCGACAGGAGAACGGCGTCCTCCAGGAATATTGTCCCGCGATTGTGCTTCGACATGAGCCCTCAAACGCCCGATGGCATTCGCCGATGCACGATCCGACTGGTTGAGGCCCGCCGCCCCATCACGCGTGTCCCGGCGATCCAGTCCGCGACCCAATCACATCCGCCAGCACAGCCATGCGCACAGCAACGCCGTTGCGCACCTGGTCCCGAATCACCGACTGCTTTCCATCCGCAACGTCGGAAGCAATCTCAATCCCACGATTCATAGGCTGCGGATGCATAACGATGGCATCCGGTTTCGCATGCGCCAGTTGCTCAGCGGTCAATCCATACTGCGCAAAGTACCGATCCCCATCCGGCAAATCCGCCTGCCCCATGCGCTCCCGCTGAATGCGCAACATCATCACAACATCCACGCCCTCAACCCCTTCCGAGAGCGACGTGTGCCGCGCACACCCAGCAAACTCCCCGTCATCAGGCATCAACGCAGCAGGCGCAATCACCCGAATATCAGGCACCCCCAAAGTGCGAAACGCATGAAACGACGACCGCGCCACGCGCGAATGCCGAATGTCTCCAACGATGGCAATCGACAACCCTTCAAACCGACGCTTGTGCTGCCGAACAGTCAGCGCATCAAGCAACCCCTGCGTGGGATGCGACACATGCGCCTCACCAGCAGAAAGCACACTCACATGTGGCGCGACATTCGCAGCGACCAACCCCGGCACTCCCGCCTCAGCATCCCGAATGACCATCACGTCAACGTGAAGTGACTGCAACGTAAAAACCGTATCCAGCATGCTCTCGCCCTTAGTGCGAGAAGACAGCTGCATCTCCAGGTTCACTGCATCCGCGCCCAACCGCTTGGCAGCCAGCTCGAATGAAACCCGCGTGCGCGTAGACGGCTCGGTGAACAAGTTGGCAACGGTCACTCCGCGCAAGATGTCAGAGATCGGAGGTGGCACTCCCAACGGCCGAACAAACGCCTGCGCTTTGTTCAGCAGCCTCTCGATCTCCGCACGCGACAACCCATCAAGAGTCAATAGGTGCCGCAAGCTCCCATCCGATCGCCGCTGATCCACAACACCATCACTCATTTGAGAAGCCCCTCACCACCGAACCAACGCTCCAAAATCACCGCGGCCGCGGCACTATCGATGTCCTCGCGCCGAATCCGCTTCCGGCGCTCGCCACTGGCGCGTCGAGCCTTCAACACTTCGTTCGCTTCCAGGGAAGACCAGCGCTCATCCACCATGTTGACCGGCAAGCCAAAGCGCTTCTCCAGCTCCGCGGCGAACCGGCGCGCTGCAGGCGCCATCGAGCCCGGCGTACCGTCCGCATTATACGGCGCACCGACAACGAGAATCCGAGGATGAAGCGCGCGCAGCTCGCGCTCGACAGCAGCCCAATCAGGTCCACTCTGTGAAACCGTCACCGCAGGACGCGGCGCGGCAGTGCGGGTGAGCGTGTCGCCCGCCGCGAGCCCTATACGTTTGAATCCAAAGTCAAAAGCGAGAACGGTGAAAACCGAGGCGCTGGAGCCAACACCCTCAGACATGCCCAACCGCGTCAGCCATGACCACCCACATCAAGCATGCCCTGCCACGAGGCTCATCCGCTCAACGTCAATCCCCATCAACCGCCACGCCCCATGCCACCGGTCTTCGAACGGCAGGTCGAACACCAGCGAAGCGTCGACAGGCATCGTCAGCCAGGCATTCTCACGCATCTCACGCTCCAACTGCCCCGCCTCCCATCCGGCGTAGCCGAGCGCAATGAAAGCATCCGTAGGTCCATTCCCCGACGCCATAGCAGCCAGCACGTCCCGCGACGTCGTGACCTGAATGCTTTCAGACACCTTATGAGTGTGGTCCCACTTACCACCCGGCCGATGCAATACGAACCCGCGATCCGTATTAACCGGACCCCCGCGCAGCACGGGCAGCTCCGCAATCGAATCATTCGTCGGCTCGAGCTTCATCTGCGACAGCACATCTGACAGCTTCATAGGCAGAGGCTTGTTCAGGACGATCGCCAAAGCACCCTTATCCGAGTGCTCACAAATCAACGCCACCGTCTGCGAGAAGTTGGGATCCGCGAGCGACGGCATCGCAATCAACAAGTGATTCGTCAGCGTGGGCGCCGACGAATCGGGCCCTCCGTCTTTATCTTCCACATCCGTCAGCGGTGGCCCGCCGAGGATGCTGCTCCTGCTTTCATTTCCGCTGCTCATGGTCCCAGTATGCGGACGCCGGGCAGCTTGCTCAAGGAACAGAAACGGCGCCGCCCTTGAGCCGACCCCCCACGAACTGCCACTCGTAGGCAAAGCGCAACACCCGATAGTCATGCGCCAATTCCGGCGGGAACGGGTCGAACGGACTGGCCAGCTTCAAAATCTCCAGCGCAGCGTTATCCAGCTCCGGATAACCGCTGGATTGCCGAATAACGGCTTTGTCCAGCTTGCCATCGGAACCGATGCCCACCTCGACGACTGGGGCCGCCTTCAGGCCAAGCGTGCGCGCCGCGGTCGGATAGTGAATGGTGCCGACCCGCTCCACCTTCCGACGCCAGGAATCGAGGTAGGGCGCCAGCGTGGCGGCCCGGGTATCTGGGGTAATCCACAGTTCATCCCGCTTGGGTCCCCGCAGCGTAGCCGGCCCATTCTCATCCTCCGGCCCCGGCTGGGTGCTGTTCTGCTGCTCGAGCAGTAGCGGCTGATCGGGTGACACACCCGCGTTTCCATTGTCGGCCAGATAGTGAACTTCAGCGTGCCAGGCCGTCGTCGAGATCACGCGGTCGGAACGACTACCCGCCATGTCGCCGCGCTTGGTCAAAGAGTCGCCATTCTTGACTCCATCCTGTGCGGGGATGGGCATCGCGGAGGCAGGGTTGCGGGGGTCCACGTTGTCCTGCGTGTTACCAGACCCCAGTTGGGTGCGCTGCGCGAGATACGTTGCGGAATCGTTGCGTTCCGCCTCCGGCACTTCGTCGGAGACCAGCAGTACTTTCAAACCAGGCGCGATGTCCTTGCCACCGGAAGCCGAGTTGAACGTCAACCCCAAGATAATGAGACCATGCAACAACGCCGCCAAAAACAGCATCGTCAGCAACCGGTCCCGTACCGGCGCCTTTCCTTCCCGCAGGGCAAGTGCGCGAGGCGGCATGCTCGTCAGCCTCGCTGGGCGCGGGCCTGCAGCCGGCGCTCGATCGCCTGCATGAGGAGATCACCGATGTTCAGCCCAAACTGCTTATCCAACTCGCGGATACCCGTCGGGCTGGTCACATTAATTTCAGTCACAAAATCGCCAATCACATCGAGTCCCACGAACATCATCCCTTTGGCTGCCAACGCTGGCCCGATCTGCCCCGCCAGCCAACGATCACGCTCTCTCAGAGGCCGTCCGACGCCTTTCGCACCCGCGGCGAGGTTTCCGCGATTGTCGTTCTCGGAAGGTATCCGCGCGAGGGCATAGGGCACAGGCTCGCCATCAATCAGGAGCACTCGTGAATCGCCCGTCTTGACGATGTCGGGGATGTAGCGCTGCGTAATGGCATAGCGATGCCCGTAATCCGTCAGAGTCTCGAACACGACATTCATGTTTTTGTCATGCCGCTCCAGCACGAAAATGGACCGGCCGCCCATCCCGTCGAGCGGCTTGCAGACAATCTTCCCGTGCTCGGCGAGAAAGCTCTCCATGTCTTTCATATCGCGAGTAATGAGCGTTGGCGCGCAACATTGCGGAAACCATGCCGTGTAGACTTTCTCATTCATGTCGCGAAGCCCCTGGGGGCGGTTGACGACGAGACAGCCCTCCAGTTCGGCGCGTTCCAGAATGTAGGTGCTGTAGATGTATTCTGTGTCGAATGGCGGGTCTTTTCTCATCAGGATGGCGTCGAGTTGACCCAATCTCTCGAGACGGGATTCGCCCAACGTGAACCAGTCGTTGGCATCGGGACGCACGGTTAGTGTTCGCCCCAGGCCGTATGCGACTCCGTCGCGCAGGGTCAGGTGACTTTGCTCGAAGTAGGTGAGATGAAAGCCGCGGGCCGCTGCCGCAAGCAGCATGGCCAGCGTGGAGTCCTTGGCGTACTTGATGGCAGCGATGGGATCCATCACGACACCGAGACGAATGGGTTCGCTCATTGAAGTAGTTTCCTCGACAGGAGGTCCGATTATGCTCACGTCCGCGCGAATATGTCCGCCTTGGCGGGCCGTCGTGCTGCGAGCGCTCGTGACCTGCGAAAAACGTGACGCGCATTGCATAGCAGGGGGTATACCGATATGTTAAAACGCGAGCTGCGCTTGTCTGTACTCCCGTCACTATATGCAGCCAAGTAAAGGAAGGAGTTGCCCCACACCGTGACCGGCAGCAACACGAAGCTCCAGGGCCTCAAGGTCCTGGTGATCGACGACAGCAAGACGATTCGCCGTACAGCCGAAACCCTCCTCGCGAAGGAAGGGTGTGAGGTGTTTACGGCTATCGATGGGTTCGATGCGCTCGCGAAAATCGCGGATCATCAGCCTGACATCGTGTTCGTCGACATCATGATGCCGCGGCTCGACGGTTATCAGACCTGCTCGCTCATCAAGCACAACAAGGTTTTCCGATCCATCCCCGTGATCATGCTGTCTTCAAAGGACGGCCTGTTCGATCGCGCCCGCGGCCGAATCGTCGGCTCCGAGCACTATCTGACCAAGCCGTTCACCAAGGACGAGCTCCTGAGCGCCATCGAGACGCATATCGGGAGATGATTGAATGCCGCTGATACTCATCGTCGATGACTCTCCCACCGAAGTGCACGTGATGCAAAAGGCGCTCGAGAAGCACGGCTATCGCACGGCTGCGGCGGCTGACGGCGCTGAGGGCGTACGCCTTGCCCGCGAGATGAGTCCCGACCTGATTTTCATGGATATCGTCATGCCCGGCATGAACGGTTACCAGGCCACCCGCGCGCTCGCGAACGATCCCAAGACCCGCACGATCCCCATCATCATGGTGACGTCGAAGGGTCAGGAGACCGACCGCATCTGGGGCCTGCGCCAGGGTGCCATCGATTACATGGTGAAGCCGGTCTCTCCGGACCAGCTCGTCGCCAAGGCTCAGGCGACGTTATCCGCATGAGCAATTCCGCCTCACTCAAGTCGCTTCGCGACCGTCCGTTTGAATTGCTGGCCGAGCTCGAGCGGCGAGGCCGCGCGGTCTCCGCCCAAGTCGCCCAGGAAGGCTCCGCCGGAAAGGAATGGGTTGGAGTTGCGCTGCGGATGGCCGGGGACCTTTACCTGGTCGCCCGCGAGGAAACGCGCGAGGTGTTGGGAGTCCCCACCTCCATGACGCGGGTACCCGGCGCCAAGAACTGGATAAAGGGACTTGCGAATGTTCGAGGTCAGCTTCTGCCAATCATCGATCTGCGCCTCTTCCTGGGGAGTGGCATGACGCCGCTGACCCGTAACACGCGCATTGTGGTGGTGAACCACCGCGAAATTCCCGCAGGCTTGCTGGTCGATGAAGTGCTCGGTTTCCGACGCTTCGCCGAGGGTGAGTTTTCTGGCGATGCACCACCGACGGTTGCGCGTTGTGAGCGCTACCTGGCGGGTGCCTTCAAACGCGCCAGTGAACAGTGGCCTGTCCTCAATCTCAGGTCCGTGCTCGAAAGCACGGCATTCTCCGAGGCCGCCGCATGAGCTCCGCATCCGGAACGCCTCGAATTGGTGGAAGCCTCACCATCCTACTTTCGGTGGTTGCGGTCCTGGTGCTGGCAACCGTCATCGCATCCTTCTCCATGCAGGGTGGCAGCAGTGCTCCGCCAGCACCTACGGTTCCAGTGGATAGCCTGTACGGGCTAGCCATCGACGCTGAAAGCGCGATCGGCGGTGATGAAGCCGCAATCAACGCCTTCCAGAACCAGTTGCGTCAACTCAAGGAAGACGCCGCACGTGATGCGGGCGCTCCTTACACGAAGGACCCGCGTTTCAATCGCCTGCTGACCAACGCCGGCGCGGTGTTGACGGCTCAAAGCTCGTTGACTGATGCCAGCTCAGCTGCGCGTGACACTCGGGCTCTCGTGCCGAAGTTGCTCGCGGAGGTGTCGTCGGTTGCCAGCGGTCTGTCAGGCCCCAACCTCGAGAATGCAACTCGCGCTTTGGAGCGGTTTGAGTTGCGTGCTCAGCGTCTGCAACTCGACGTGACTTCTTTGGCTGCTGGTGCTGCTAATCCCAGCCAGGCCGCACAGCGTCTCGCCGAGAGCGCGGATTACTTGGGCCAGGTAATCCAGGGTTTGATGGGCACGAGCCCGAGCCTGGGTCTTCCACGTCTGACGGGTGCGGAAGGCGAGAAGCGCCTCAAGACACTCGACACGCTGTACACGGATTTGAATGCTGCTGTTCGTAGAGCAGTCGCGGCAGCGCCAGGCTTGCCCGCAGCTCAAACTGCAGCGCGCGCTGTTACAACTGACGCACGGGCTCTCGCCGCAGAAGGCGCAACTGCCGCTCCGGTTGCTGAGACGAGCAAGACGCCCAAGTGGATTCCTGGCGCGATTGCCGTGTTAGCGCTGCTGCTCGTTGTGGCTTGTATCGTCGCAGCATCCCGCTTGCGTCAGACCGTCGACCATCAGCGGTTGGCGGTGGAGACTCAACGCAAGGAAAACGACCGCAATCAGCAGGCCATTCTGCGGTTGCTCGACGAGCTGTCGAGCCTGGCAGACGGCGACCTGACCGTGCAGGCGACGGTCACGGAAGACATTACGGGCGCAATAGCGGACTCTATCAACTACGCGGTCGACGCCCTGCGCGGACTGGTCACGACCATCAACCAGTCGGCCATCCAGTTGGACAGCGCCACCCGGCAGACACAGGCTCTGTCCGGACACCTGGCAAAGGCCAGCGGCGCCCAATCGAAGCAGATCGCTTCGGCAACCGAATCGGCGGGCGGCATGGCCGCGTCGGCTGAAGAAGTGTCAGGGAACGCCGAACGTGCGGCCGACGTCGCACGGCACTCGGTGGAAGTGGCGCATAAGGGCGGTGATGCCGTGCGTCGCACCATCGACGGCATGAACACGATCCGCGAGACGATCCAGGAGACGTCCAAGCGCATCAAGCGTTTGGGCGAGAGCTCCCAGGAGATTGGCAACATCGTCGAGCTGATCAACGACATCGCCGAGCAGACGAATATTCTGGCGCTCAACGCCTCCATCCAGGCCTCCATGGCCGGTGAGGCCGGTCGCGGCTTCGCGGTGGTTGCGGACGAAGTGCAGCGGCTCGCGGAGCGGGCGGCGAATGCGACCAAGCAGATTGAAGTGCTGGTGCGCACGATTCAGACCGATACGAACGAGGCGGTCGTTTCGATGGAGCGTAGTACGACCGATGTCGTGGGTGGAGCGTTGCTTGCTGAGAACGCGGGCGCCGCCCTGGAGGAGATCGAGCAGGTGTCGAACCAGATTGCCAGCCTGGTGCAGAACATATCCGGCAGCTCGCGCCAGCAGACGGGCGCGGCTCAGAACATTGCGCGCAACATGCAGGTTCTGAAGGAAATCAGCGCCCAGACGGCGGAATCGACCAATGCGACCTCGGCCGCTATCGCGAAGTTGGCCGAGTTGTCCGCCGGCCTGCGAAAGGCCGCCGCGGGATTCCGCCTGCCCGGCACGACCTCCGAGCCCATCGGGGCCACCGGAGCCTTCAAACGCCTGGACGAAAAAGCCGCTGCCCCTGTACGCCCGATGTCGGCGTACGGCGGCACCTGATACCGCTCAAGGGTTTTCATGCCGGAAGTCGCTTCCCAGACGCTGGATTTCGTCGGCCGTGAGCTGAATGTAACGCTCGCGGAGGCGCGCACTGCGCTCGAGAATTACGTCGAGCAGCCTGACAACATCAATCTGCTCGAGCGTTGCACCCAGGAGCTTCACCAGGTTCAGGGTGTGCTGCGGGTGCTGGAAATCTACGGCGCTGCCTTGCTGGCCGAGGAAATGGAGCAGGTAGCGAGTTACCTGTTGCAGACCGCGTCCGAGCGCAAGAGCCAGGCCGAGAGCCTCGATGCGCTGATGCGCGCGATGGTGCAGTTGCCGAGTTATCTCGAACGCGTGCTTGCGGGTGGTCGCGACCTCGCGCTCGTGTTGCTTCCTCTTCTGAATGACCTTCGCGCGGTGCGCGGTAGCGCGCTGTTGTCCGAAGGTACTCTGCTGCTCCTCAACCTGAAGTCTGACAAGCAGGCACACCCTGTTGCTGCATCTCCAGGTGAGCCGCCGTTGACTGTCGAGCAGTGGGCTCGACGCCTGCGCGCACGCTTCCAGGTTGGTTTGATTGGCTGGATCCGCGGCGAGCGCCTCGAGCAGAACCTCGATATTCTGGCCGCTGTTGCCCAGAAGCTCGAACAGATTGCGACCCGACAACCCGTGTTCCAACTGTGGTGGGTCACGGGCGCCGTCATTGAGGCACTTCAGGAAAATGGGCTGGAAGGCGGCGTTTCTGTAAAACGTCTGTTAGGTCTCGGTGATCGCGAGATCCGACGTCTTTACGAGCAAGGCGAGCCGCGTTACGCCCAGACACCGGCTGTAGAGCTCCTCAACAACCTTCTTTATTACGTCGGCCGCGCCGAATCCAGCGGCCCCCGCGTTCAAGCGGTGAGAGCATCGTTCCGTCTGCAGGAACTGTTGCCCGTCGACGAGAGCATCGAGCAGGAGCGCGAGAATCTGTCAGCACCGAGCGTGAAGCTCATGCAGACAGTGGCCGTCGCGATCCGGGAGGACCTGTCGAAGGTCAAAGATGTTCTGGATATCTTCGTCCGCCGTGGTGCCGGTCAGCCTAAAGAGCTTGCTTCCCAGGTGGAAATGCTCCGCAAGATCGGCGATACCCTGGGGGTATTAGGTCTGGGCGAGCTGCGTGGCAACGTTCAGGCCGAAACCGAACGTCTCGCAAAGATAGTCGACGGTACCCTTCCGGCTGACGAAGCCACTCTCGTACAGATCGCCGCTACCCTCATCGGTGTCGAAGACAGACTCGACGGTCAGCTCGTCGGCCTCATCCGGCCGAAGAACGCAACCGAGCCCGAAGAGGACGAAGACAACGAATTCCAACAGGTACAGGCCGCGGTACTGCGCGAATGTATCCTGAACCTCGCGCGCATCAAGGAATCCATCTCGCAGAACGTGGGTGGCACGTTGGACGCTGCAGGCCTCGATGCCTGGCAGGATCTGATGCGTGGACTCAAGGCCGGCCTGCTCATGTTGGGCAAGGCGCGCGCTGTTGAGGTCATCGAGGGCATTACCGGACAGTTGAAGCGAGTCATGCAGCCGGGCGGGCAGGGTCTGCCGCCGGGATTCATGGATCGCCTCGCCGATGCGATCGTCAGTGTCGAGTACTACATGGAGACGCTGCAGGCTGGCCGCAGCGATCCTTGGTACATGCTCGACAACGCTCAGGCCTGCGTGCAGGCGCTGGAGCATCAGCAAACACCGATTCTGCCGACGTTGCCGCCGGTTGAGCCGTCTGCGTACGCCAAGACACTGCAGATCTCCCCGAAGGCCGTGTTTGGTGCCGAATCCGATCCGGGCTCGACGCTGGTGGGAGCACAAACTCCGTCGACGACAACTCGCACCAATGTCCCGCCGTTGGCCGAAACGGCCGACCCCGAGCTGGTCAAACTCTTCATCGAAGAAGCGCACGAAGAGCTGGCGAAGATCAAGAAGTTCTTCCCCGCGTGGGACCAGAACCCGATGGAGCGCGAGGCGCTCGTTACGGTCCGCCGCTCGTTCCACACCCTCAAAGGCAGCGGACGCATGGTCGGCGCCCGCGAGCTGGGCGAGTTCGCCTGGTCGATCGAGAACCTGCTGAACCGCGTTCTCGACAACACGCTGACTCGTTCACCCCAGATTGTCGAAGTCCTGCGCGACTCAGTGAATGCGTTGCCGGACATGATCGAGCAACTCGAGACCGGCCGCGCCCCGCGAGCCGACTCGCGCGCGATCTCCGCGCGCGCCAACGCTCTCGCCGCCGGCAAACCACTTCCTGCGCCCGGCACAGCACCGGCTGCTGTGGAAAAGACCCAAGTTATCTCGCCCCCTTCCACCAGCACTACGGCGACATTCTCCAACTCCAACGTCGTGCCGATGCCGACGACGGGGAAGGGTGCTACCGCGACGCCGCCTGTGGCGACGCCCGTAGCACCGACGCCACCAGTTGTGCCCGTAGTAACGCCACCGAAGGGCCCCACGTTCGCCCAGAGCGTGACAGGTCTCGACGCCGCGCGTCCGGCGGTAACGCCGCCCACGGCTGCACCGGCCTCATTCTCAGCGTTCGGCGACGGCCACACTCAGACGATTGTCAGCGTACATCCCGCTAAATCACTGTCGGACGACAACGTCGCCGACGCCGAGCAATCCTTGTTGGAAGTGCCGAGCCTCGGTGCCGCGGACTCCCAACCTTCTATTTCTGAATCCTTCAGCACACATCCCGAGTTGGAGGTGCCTGAGCTGTCCGAAGCAGAGCCCGAGTCTGTTGAATCCGAGTCCACGCCGGAGAGCCTCGCATCCGAGCTGGACAACCTCGACCTGCTGCTCCCCGAAGAGCCGGCCGCCGAGGATGAGTCGATCGTTCTGGAGGAGGAAACTCCGCCTTCAGCCGACGGTGAACCATGGATCGCTTCCGCCTCGGAGGCACCACCGGTTTTGTCAGCGAACGATGCGCGTAGTGCCGCAGGCTCCGCCGCCGGCGCGCGAATGCTCGGTGTCACCGACGATGAAGATCCCGCAGCGGCACAGTCCGGCCCGGACGACGTCCTCCGCGACATCTACTCACGCGAGACGGCCAATCACGTCGCCACCGTACGTTCGTATCTCGACCGCGAAGAGGGCGTGCCCGAACCACACGCCATTCCCGAAGATGTTTACCGCGCCTGCCACACACTGTCAGGCAGCTCGAAGATGGCCCAGGCTCGCCACGGCATCCGCCTGGCCGAGCCACTCGACCACTGGCTACGCCGCGTATTCAACAGCGGACTGGGACTGCTGAATCAGGACCTGGCACTGCTGTCAGATTGCATGCTGGCCATGGAAGCCGTGGTTTCGCATCTGGATGAAGTGACTGGGTACTTCCAGAACCACCAGGTGCTGATGGATCGGATCGCTCGGGCTGAGAAGATCCTCGACGCGCGCATTGCCAAGGCGTCCGAAGAACAAGCTGAGACCTCGGTGTCAGGCGACGAGGACGAGCTGGCCGAAGACGTCGGCGATTTCGACCCCGAAGTCGCGTCCATCTTCTGCGAAGAAGCGATGGAGCTGATCGAGGTCTGCGAGTCCGCCCTCAGCGACTGGCGACTGGAGCCAGAGAGCGCCGACTATCGCTCCGCCCTCAAGCGTCCGCTGCACACATTGAAGGGTGGCGCCCGCATGGCGGGCATCACCGCGATGGGCGACCTGTCCCACGAGTTAGAAACCCTCGTCATGCAGGTCGACGCCGGCTCGATCCCTGCCGACGACAACATGTTTGATGTCATCCAGGCCAGCCTGGATGAGCTGGCCCGCATGCGCGAGTCCGTCGCCAACGGCGGCCGCTGCGCATCCGCGCGGCAAATGATCGCGCGCATCCACGCTTTGACTAAGCCTCGCGGTGCAGCCATCGCGGCCACGGCGCCAACGGTGAAACCCGCCGTTCCAGCTGGCGAACCGTATCGACGCTCGGCGTACGCGCAACCACCGGCAGTACCCCCCGCCCCACAGTCCTTTGCTCCGCCGCCACCCGCGCTGACACCGGCGGAGCAGGAAACGCCAGCGGCCGAAGCGAGCGAATCGCCACTGGCCGCCTTTGGGGAGACTGATCGCGGTCCCGCTGATGCCGCCTCGGCTCACTTCGCCGGTGCTGACGAAGCTTCCGCGCATTCCGCTGATGCCGCTTCGGCCGACTTTGCCGATTCTGACGGAGCGTCATCGCACTCTGCTGAGGCTGCCTCGGCTGGCTTCGCCGGTGCTGACGCCGCCTCGGCTTACTCCGTCCGTGCCGACGCAGCCTCCGCGCATTCCGCTGACGCCGCCTCGGTTCGCTTCGCCGGCGCTGACGCAGCCTCCGCACATTCCGCTGACGCCGCCTCGGCTTATTCCGTTGGTGCCGACGCGGCCTCCGGGCATTCGGCAGGCGCCGCTTCGGCGCACGCCGCCGATGCTGACGCAGCCTTCGCGCATTCGGCCGATGCTGATGCAACCTCAGCCCACTCCGGTGACGCCGAGACCAGTGCGCTCTCCGACTACGCCGCCGCGCGCGCCGACCTCGGCCTCCCCGAATCCGACGCGGCCTCGGCCGACCTCGAATCCGAACTCCGCGACCTGGAGTCCGCCGCCGCTGGCTTGCGCGGCGACGAACCCGCCGCCGATCGCTTCGGTGCGCTGAGCACGACCTCCGAATCCGCCGCCGACGCAAACCGCTTCGGCAGCCTCGGTGATGCGCGCGACCCCGCAGCCGCTCGTGGCGGCTTCGGCTCCGACACCTTCGGCCGCGACGACTCTTCGGCTTCCCCCGACGGCATTGGCGAGCTGGCCAAAGCGTCCGACTCTGACGCTGCAGCCCCCTCCGACTTAGGCGCCGCCGCCAGCTCGGAAGAAGAAATCCGCTACGGCGACACCGCTAACGTCGGCGCGCTGGACTCCGACTCCCACTTCGCCCCCGACGCGGCCCACGCCGGCACGGAGCTCCCATCCGACGCCGAAACCCAACTCAACCGCGCGCTGCCGCCGCACGCATCGCTCCCCGACACCCTGGTCGCCCCGATGCCCGAATTCGGCCCGGCGAGCGAACTCGAGGCTGCGTCCGAGTCGGAACAAGTCCCCGAGTTCGACACCGCGGCAACCTCCGAGCCCACCAGCGGCGATTTGGCTGCTGAGCTGCTCGCCAGCTACTCAACTTCTTCAGAGCCCACAGCCGAAGAGCCTCCGGCGACCGAAACCGAATCCGGCAGCTACGACCTCAGCGGCAGCGAGCTCGCTGACCTCTCCGACGACCTGGCACCGAAGCGCGCCGAAACCGCCGACGGTCACGTCGCAACAGACTACATGTCAGCCCGCGACTCCGCGGCGAACGAGGAAGTCACCCCCGTTCAGTCGTGGACTCCCGAGTCAACACAGGAAACCCCAACACTCACAGAGGGTGGGGACTCCGACCGCCGTTCCTTCGCGCAGGAACCACCCCTGTCCGAAGACCAACCCGGCGCGCCGCCCTCTTACGAACAAAAAGGGTACGAACCAACATCCGCTCCGTTCCAGGCGTCCGAAGCGAGCACCGCGGACGCAGCGGAGTCGCTGCTCGGCAACTGGTCCAACCCAGGCGCCGGCGAGGCAGCGCCCATCTGGCCTCAAGAGCAAGCGCCCGCTTCCAGCGAAGCACGTCCGCGCAACGACGACACAATCTCCGCGCCCGCCATCTTCGATGAGCCCGCGATCAGCGCCGCAGACCAGTCCGCATTCACCCCGGACGCAAGCCCAACATCCGAGCCGCATGGCGCCGATGAGCCAACTTCGAGTCCAGAGCCGGCGAGCGAAGTTACAGATTACCCAGCGTTTGCCCCGGCAGCATCTGCCGCGGCGGCCCAACAGCCATCCAGCGTCTCATCGGCCGCGAAGTCCGTCTCCGTAAGCATGGCCCGCAACGAGCCCAAGGCTGGCGAAGACGGCTTGGTACCTCCGCAGGCCGTACCACCCGGCCGCGAGCCCGTCGCCCCCGTCGAACGCCAGGAAATGGCGCGCGTCGACGCCGAGCTCCTCGACCAACTTCTGAACATCTCGGGCGAAGCGAGCATCGCGCGCTCACGCCTCGAGCAGCAACTCGGTTCAATCGACTTCAACCTCGGCGAGCTGTCACGCACCGTGACCCGCTTGAAGGAGCAGCTGCGTAACCTCGAAATTGAGACCGAGGCGCAAATTCTGCACCGTCACGAGGACGAATCCACTCACCGCGGCGACTTCGATCCGTTGGAGCTCGACCGCTATTCGTCGATCCAACAGTTCTCCCGCGCGCTCGCCGAAACAGCGAACGATGTCGGCAGCATTCAGCAGTTGCTCGAAAACCTGGGCAAGGAAACCCAGAACCTCCTGCAACAGCAGGCCCGTACGATCACCGAGCTGCAAAACGGCCTCATGCGTACCCGCATGGTTCCGTTCCAGCGTCACGTTCAGCGTCTATCGCGTATCGTCCGCCAAGCCGCAGCCGACACGGGCAAGAAAGCCGAGCTGGTAGTGGAGGGCGCCTCTGGCGAACTCGACCGTCAGGTGTTGGAGCGCATGTTGCCGCCGTTCGAGCACATGCTCCGTAACGCCGTTGTGCACGGTATCGAAAAGCCGATTGCGCGTGCCGCTGCTGGCAAAGCGGAAGCAGGCAAGATCGTCCTGGAGCTGCATCGCGAAGGTGCGGAGGTCATGGTCCGCCTCATCGACGATGGCGCGGGAATGAACCTCAAAGCCATCCGCGACAAGGGCGCGGCCCTGGGCCTAATCGCCCCCGGCCACACCATCAGCGATGAAGACGCCATGCAGCTCATCCTGGAGCCGGGCTTCTCAACCGCGGGCACGATTACCCAACAGGCCGGCCGCGGCGTCGGCATGGACGTTGTCGCCACCGAAATCAAACGCCTCGGCGGCGCTCTGCACATGGAGACGAAGCCGGGTCAGGGCACCGTCTTTACCATTCGCCTGCCGTTCACCCTCGCGATCAGCCACGCGCTGGTCGTGCGCACCGGCGACGAGTTCTACGCATTGCCACTTCCGACGGTCGAAGGCGTGTTGCGCCTGTCGAAGGCGGAAGTGTTGGCCCACCTCGGAAAGGACGCCTCGGCGTTCGACTACGGCGGCCAGAAGTACCGCTTCCAACATTTGGCGACGTTCGTTCAGCTCGAAGCGTCCCCGCTGCCCGAACAGGACGTCACCATCCCGGTGGTCCTCGTGCGCGCCGGCGAACACTCGACAGGCCTCGTAGCCGACGAGTTGGTCGGAAGCCGCGAAATTGTCGTGAAGTCCGTCGGTCCGCAGATCTCCAGCATCCGCGGTATCTCCGGCGCAACCATCCTCGGCGACGGCCGCATCGTCATCATTCTCGATATCAATGCGTTGGTTCGCGCTGAGTGGCGCGGCCGAAACGCGCCCGTACCGGTCGCTCCGAAGGACAAGAGCGACAAGCGCACGTTTGCAATGGTCGTCGACGACTCGATTACAGTCCGCCGCGTGACCCAACGTCTCTTGGAGCGCAACGGCATGCGCGTGCTGACGGCGCGCGACGGTATGGACGCCGTAACGCTCCTTCAGGACAACATTCCGGACATCATCCTGCTCGACATCGAGATGCCGCGCATGGACGGCTACGAAGTCGCCGCGCACGTGCGCAACGACCCGCGCCTCAAGGATGTCCCGATCATCATGATTACCTCTCGCGTAGGCGAGAAGCATCGCGCCCGCGCAATCGAGCTCGGTGTGGACGACTACCTCGGCAAGCCCTACCAGGAAGCGCAGCTGCTCGACGCAATCGCCCCGCTAGTCGAACGCAACCGCGCACAAGGCAGCGGCTCCTTCGAGCGCCTGAGCGACGCCCGCGTCTAACTCGTGAGCAAGTACCATGGCTGAGCGCGTCACCGAAATTTATAGTCTGCTCATCCCCGTCACAGACGGCCGACTCATCATCCCTCGCGCCTGCGTAGCAGAAGTCGTGGGATTCCAAGTCCCGTCCGAAATGACCGGCGCGCCACCCTGGTACATCGGCACGTTCCCCTGGAGCGGCAAAGCCATTCCATTGGTCTCATTTGAAGGCGCCTGCGGCCAAATGATCCCCCCAGCCTCCGGCCGCACCCGCATCGTGATCTTCCACGCCCTGGGCACTCGCGTAGAAGGCGGCAACTTCGGCATCATCTCCCAAGGCTTCCCGCAGTTGGTGCGCGTCAGTTCAGACGTAGTCCGCCCCGACAACTCCCGCGTCTTCCCCGACCGCGCCCCGATCATCTGTCAGGTCCGAATGGTCAACGAGACCCCCATGGTCCCCGACCTCGAACGCCTCGAAGAAATGATCGCCGACGAAACCCGCGTCACCAACTAACTGCGGGCCTCGCAGCCTGCACAGGCGCGAATATCCCGCGCGACCAGGCTCAGATCATTGTTGAGCTGGTGATTGCTATGTTCGAGTGCGCGCACAACAGCACGCGGCATGGTGTGCGAATACAGATAAACGTGCGCGACAGGCACAATGTCATCGTCAATCGCGTGATACAGAAAGACGGGCATCCCAAGGGGCAGTCGCTCTGAAAAGTCCGTCCGCTCCCGGATGTCATCACTCGACCAACCGCCCGCGCCGATGAACGGCGCGGAAATCAGAAATAGCCCGCCCAACCTGGGCGTCCGCGGTTGCTGCGCCAACGTGTGGATCAGCACGGTGCCCCCGACTGAGTGCCCCACCAGAATCGCGCCGTCCTCCAGCGATTCGAATGCCTCCAACAGCGTAGCCTTCCAGGCGGAATACTGAACATCGGCCTCATTGGGCATTCGTGGATAGCTCACGGCGAAGTCATCACCGAGCTCTCGCTCAAGACTGGTTACGAGCTTGTTGTCCCACTGGTCGTGCACATCCTTGCCAGACCCTTGAACATAGAGAACTTGCGTCGTCATGTCCTGGCCACCTCGTAGCCCATGCAACCGGTGTAGTGATCCCACGTCTGGTTGCCAGCATCTTTCAATCCCGCAGCGAGCGCGGTCGGTGGTGCGACGTGTTCACCCTATCAATTCAGTGCTTGCCCGGTCCGCCCCCGTAAATTGAAGCAATCCCCTTCGGTATATCCGCGCTCGACGGCGTGCTGCCTGCGTGAAACGGCTGCGGCGGCTTGAAACCAATCGGCACCGTAGACCCGGAGTCCACCTTGGCGAACGGCAACCCGTTCACCGATGCCATCGTCCCCTCACACAACTCCAACTTGGGCAACTTCGGCCAGGTGATCTGCGGTTTCGGCACATCAACATCAATCTGCGTCACCTTGACACCCAGAGCCGAGGCCAGATGCTCCACCAATCGTCGCAATTCATCCGCGAAATCCCCCTGCAAGGACGGATCCCGCGCCAGGAAATACGTAGTCAGATAGCGCGCAATGGGCGAAGCCTTCTGAATCTCGTGATTCACCAGTTCCTGCTCGTTGGCAAAGGTGAAAATCGAAGTCGTGGACAGGTAATCCATGAAGTCAGTCGGCACCGCCGGCTCGTTGGGATGAATGTTGGCCGTTTGCACCTTGATGACGGTCCCGACTTTAGTCACCTGCACGTCGTTCAACTCCAGCTCATAGGTGAGTTTGGCTGGATACGCAATGAACATCTGCGGCGTCTTGCCCCACACTGAAGGACACGCCCGGTACCAAATAGCCAGTTGCCGCTCATGCGCAATGATTGCGTGCGTCTTCAATTGCGTGACGATCACCTGCACCGGATCGACAGGCTCTTCCTTCTTCTCACCCCATATCGCCCGTCCGACCAGGCCGCCGAGAATGAGAGCCAGCACTGCAATGACGACGTATTTCATGGATTCAAAGATCCCCGAATTTCTGCTGCAGCAAAGTCAAAGCGCACACAGCCGCCGTTTCCGTTCGCAACACCCGCGGTCCCATCCGGACCGACGTAAACCCCGCCCTCGCAGCCGCATCGTGCTCAACTCGGGCCAACCCGCCTTCCGGCCCGATCAATACCGTAGCTCCTTCCGGGCTGCCCGCAATATCGACGACGCGCTGCTCCGCAGTGGGTGACAAAAGCAGGGAGATCCCTTTACCTGGGAGCTTCTCCAGCAACCCATACAACGTAACGGGAACAGCAATCTCCGGCACAACATTCCGTCCACACTGCTCGCAAGCCGAAACCGCAATTCCCCGCCAGTGTTGCACCTTCTTCGCAGCCTGCCTCTCATCCAGCTGTACCACACTGCGCTCAGTAAACACCGGCACGATCCGCGTAACTCCCAGCTCGGTCGCTTTCTGTACGACCCAGTCCATGCGTTCGCCTCTCGAGATCCCTTGCGCCAGCGTCAAATCAAACCTCGACTCCCGCTCCTCATTCCGATGCTCCCGCACCCTGACCTGCACGGTGTCTCGCCGGATCTCCTCGATCGAAGCGCCGTATTCGCCGCCGCGCCCGTTGAAAATCGTCAGCTCATCTCCAACCCGCGACCTCAACACCCGAACAATGTGATTGCCGGCACTGCCTTCGACAGTCAGCCGTTGGCCAATCGCCAGGTCATCATCAACGAAGACACGCGTCAGTCGCATGTAGCGATCTCAATCCCTTCGCGCGCAACCGTCACCATCAACTCAATTTCCTCAGGCGTAATCACGTACGGAGGCATGAAATAAATCACACTCCCTATCGGCCGCATCAACAACCCGCGCTCCAACGCGTGCCGGTATACCCGCATCCCGCGCCGCTCCTGCCACGGATAGGGCTCCCGGCTCGCCTTGTCCTTAACCATCTCAATCGCAAGGATCATTCCCCGCTGTCGAACCTCGGCGACGTGCGGGTGCTCCTCGAGGGGCCGGGCCAGCGACCCCATATGTTCTGACAGCGCCCGGTTGCGTTCCAGCACATTGTCGTCAGCGAATATTTTCAGCGTTTCAGCCGCGACCGCGCAGCACAGCGGGTTGCCGGTGAAGCTGTGGGAATGAAGAAACGCATTGAGTTTTACATACTCATCGTAGAATGCCGTGTACACATCCTCAGTGGTCACCACCGCAGACAAAGGTAGGTAGCCCGATGTCAGTCCCTTCGACAGACAAACAAAATCCGGCCGAATCCCTGCCTGCTCACAGGCAAACAACGTGCCCGTGCGACCAAACCCGACCGCAATCTCGTCCGCTATCAGGTGCACCCCGTACCGGTCGCAGGCGTTTCTCAACAACTGCAGATAAACGGGGTCATACATCCGCATCCCTGCGGCACACTGCACCAGCGGCTCAACGATCACTGCTGCCGCTTCATCGGCATGGCGCGCCAGCGCCGTCTCCATGTGCTCAAACATCCGCCGAGAGTGATCCGCCCAGCTTTCCCCTGGCTCGCGTTCATAGCAGTCGGGTGAGGGAACGGTGATCACGTCCATCAACAGCGGCTGATAGATTTCCTTGTACAACTGCACATTGCCGACTGCGAGCGCACCGAGCGTCTCACCGTGGTAGCTGTTGGACAGAGTGATAAATTTTCGCTTCTTCGTTTGTCCAACATTGCGCCAATAGTGGAAGCTCATCTTCACCGCGACTTCCACGGCGGAGGATCCGTTGTCCGCGTAGAAGCAGCGTGTCAGTCCGGCAGGCAGCACCTTGACCAAGGCCTCTGACAGCTCGATGACCGGCTCGTGGGTAAAGCCGGCGAGAATGACGTGCTCCAGCTTCTCCAATTGGTTACGCACAGCGGCGTTGAGGCGCGGGTTGGAGTGACCAAACAGGTTTACCCACCAGGAGCTGACGCAGTCCATGTACTGGCGTCCGTCAAAGTCCTCCAGCCAGACGCCCTTGCCGCTGCGGATTGGGATGAGCGGCACCTGCTGCTCGTGGTCTTTCATCTGCGTGCACGGGTGCCAGACGTGCGCCAGGTCTCGCTTTACGTAGGGGGAGTTCGCGGTGCTCATATGGCTGATTGTGGCATGATCGTCCCGCATGCAGTCGCCATTGAAAATCGAGCCGGCCACCGGCCTCGTCGCCGGAATTCGCCAGGTGCTATCCCCGTTCTATGACGCCCGCCCCATGGGCGTGCTGCCCGAGCTCATCGTCGTGCATGGAATCAGCATGCCACCGGGTGAGTTTGGGGGACCTTGGATCGACCGCTTGTTCACCGGCAACTTGCCGGCCGATGCCCACCCGTTCTTCAAGGAGACGTCCAAGCTGCGTGTGTCTGCACATGCGCTGATCCGACGGGATGGGGCCATCGTTCAATACGTACCGTTCGGCCAGCGGGCATGGCACGCCGGCCAGTCGCACTACCGGGGCCGCGCCGGTTGCAACGACTTCTCAATTGGCGTCGAGCTGGAAGGCACAGGCGAGACGCCCTACACCGACGCCCAATACAACCAACTCGCCGCGTTGGTCGAAGCGCTGGTGGCAACATACCCCTCGCTATCGCTTGACCACATTGCAGGCCACAGCGACATAGCCCCCGGCCGCAAAACCGACCCGGGCCCATCCTTCGAATGGGAGCGCTGGCGCTCCATCCTTCGCAGCCACGGCAAAGTTCCCGACCGTCGCAGACGGTAACGAGCGCCCCACCGTGATGCGGCGCCTCCGTATGCCATGCCCGTGCTGACGTGCCTCGCGCCAACCGTCCGGCTGACGCATGTGCCCAGCCTGCCACACATCTTTCCCACGGCACCCACCAACACCGCCCCTTGACTGCGGGCGCGCTTATGCAGGCTTACCCCGGTCGTGCCTCCACAGCACCTCGGTGCCACGTTCATGCCGCGCCAACACCCGCGCCAGCACAAACAGCAAATCCGACAACCGGTTCAAATACTTCACCACCTCCGGGCTAACCGACTCCACGCGAGACAGCGTCAACACCCGACGCTCAGCCCTCCGCGCAATGGTACGCGAAACATGGCACGCCGCAGCCGCCGGCCCACCCCCCGGCAGGATGAACTCCTTCAACGGCGGCAGCGTATCGTTGAACTCATCCAGCACGTTCTCGAGCCGCGCAGCATGCTCATCCTTGATCACCGTGTGCCCCGGAATGCACAACTCCCCACCCATATCAAACAACTCGTGTTGAATCTCGATCAGACAGCTAGTCACCTTCGGTGGCAACCCCGGCACTGCCAGTAGCACCCCAATCGAGCTGTTGAGCTCATCAACCGTCCCATACGCCTCAACCCGTTCGCCATCCTTAGGCACGCGCGTACCGTCGCCGAGCCCGGTGGTGCCGTCATCCCCGGTGCGCGTATAGATTTTGCTCAGGCGGTTGCCCATCATCCGTCTCCCCTCAAAGATTTTCGGATATTGCCAGACAATGCCATCTAAAGAGCTTCAGGCGGCGCGCGATGCAGCGGAAGCAGCCGCAGTCGTCATCCGCTCCATGTACCAAAAGAACCTGCATGTCACGACCAAAGCGGACGCCACACCGGTGACCGAGGCGGACGTCCGTGCAGAGGAGGCCATCAAGGCCGTGCTGACGGAGCGTTTCCCCAGCTACGGTTTCTACGGTGAGGAAACAGGTAAGCACGCCCTCGACGCCGAAAGCGTCTGGCTGGTCGATCCGATCGACGGCACAAAGTCATTCGTCCGCGAGACCCCGTTTTTCTCTACCCAGATTGCGCTGATGCGAGGGGGACGCTTCGTGCTGGGAGTTTCCAGCGCCCCAGCTTACGGCGAGATCGCCTGGGCCGAGGAGGGCGGAGGCGCTTTCCTGAACGACAAGCCCATCCAGGTCAGCCGCGTGGGCGACTTGGCAGGGAGCATCCTCTCTGGTGGCAACCTGAAGACCCTAACGCGCTCCCCCGCCTGGGCCCGCTACGGTGGACTGATTCAAAAGGTCAGCCGCGTCCGCGGCTACGGTGACTTCCTGCATTACCACCTGCTAGCGCGGGGTGCTCTCGACATCGTGGTCGAGTCAGATGTGCACATCCTGGACGTCGCCGCTTTCACGGTCATAGTCCGCGAGGCGGGTGGCGTGTTCACAGACCTCCGTGGCGGCCCCGTTGGGCTGGATACGACCACAGTGCTGGCAACCAATGGCACGCTGCACCAGACGGTGCACCGCGAACTGAACCTCGACTGATCGATGGAACACGGATGAAGCGCTCGCGTTAATGGCATACCCATCTGCGAGGCACTTCCATGCGAACCGATAACCCTCAAGCCAGGGACATTGCACAGCAAGAGCTACGCGACATGCTGGCGAGCACCGAAGCGCTGCTGGCCGCGCTCGGCGACCAGACCGGCGAAGGCATCGACGAACTGCGCGCTCGCCTCACGAACACCATCTCTGACGTCAAAAGCGCGTTGGGCAGCTCCTTCGTCGCCAGTGCGCGAGAAAAGATCGCCCAGGCCCGCGACACGGTGACGCAGGTAAACGAGTTCGTGACGGAAAAGCCCTGGACCGCGGTCGCGATCGGCGCCGGCATCGGATTGCTCGCAGGCTTACTTCTCAAGGACTGATTAGTTTCCTCGCGCCCGCCCGCGCGACGGCCGGGCCGCGTCGGCGCATCCAGCCGCGGGTTTGACCCGGACAGCGATCATCGGCAGGACTCTCGCGGGCCCCTCGCACCCGCCGCAGGTAGTTCTCCAGGAAACTATCTTGGCCGAGGGCCTGTACCCGCGATCTCGACTCGGCCAGCGATTTTCGGCAGGAACCTCGGGCGGGCCCTTCACACCGCCACTGGTAGTTCTCCAGGAAACTATCCGAGTCGGAGCGCGCCTCAGTCGCCGGCTCGATTTGGCAGCGACCGTTGGCAGGAACCTCGCGCCAGCCCTTCGCCGGTCGCAGGTAGTTCTCCAGGAAACTACCTCGCCAAGGACACCCTCCAACGGGTTCCCATCACGCCGGCACAAAAATCCGCCGCCCGTCCTGCCGAACCTCAATCATCGGCGTCAAATACAAACTGCTGAGGCTCTCCGCAGCGATAGCCTCGCTCGCCGCCCCCATGCTCCACCGCCCATCCCCAAACAACAGCAACGCACGGTCAGCAAACCGCGCCGCCAGCGTAGGGTCGTGCAGCGTGGCAATCACCGTGCTGCCATTCCGTGCCAGCTCCCGAAACAACTCCAGCACAGCGAGCTGATGATGCGGGTCCAAGTGGTTCGTCGGCTCATCAAGTAAATACACGCCAGGCGCCTGCGCCAACAACGCTGCAATCGCCACGCGCCGCTGCTCTCCACCCGACATAGTGTCAGTACGCCGCCCAGCAAAGTCACCCAGATCCATAGCCGCCAACGCCTTCCGTGCCAGCTCGCCATCGTCAGCGCTCTCCCACTGCCAAAACTTCAGGTGAGGGTGCCGCCCAATCAGCACCGTCTCCATGGCAGTGGTGACAAACCCATCATCCAGGTCCTGCGCCAACAACCCCAGCCGCCGAGCAACGGCGCGCCGGTCCAGCTGATCCACGGCAGTGCCATCAAGCAACACCACCCCCGCATCAGGCTTTCGCAGCCCAGCCAGCGTATGAAGCGTGAGCGTCTTCCCACACCCATTCCGTCCCAACACAGCCACAAACTCCCGAGGCGCAAAACTGACCGTCAACCCACTAACCAACCGCCGCGCACCCACGCTGATTGCTACATCCTTCGTTGCCAGCGGCACGTCCCGTTCCAGCGAGCCAACGTCGGCCCCGGAGCCATGAGCTCCCAGCGCACCAGCACCTGCGGCCAAACGCCGTCCGTTTGCCTGCGCACCACTCGCGGCTAGCGGTCTATTAGTGCTTTCCGCGCTAGGTTCGCCTGTCACTAGTGCGTCCACCGTATCTCCAACGCCGTAGCAGGCCCCACAACAACAGCCTTCAACGACGCAGGCATCTCTGCATCCTGGGCCGACACCGCCCGCCGCCCAGCCATGATCTCCGCCTCTTGCTGCGGATACAGTGGCTTCTGCGACGGATCAGCGAACCCAATAGGAAACAACGGCTCCCCCGTCCCCGGGTCGTATTTGTCAGTAGCCCCCAACGTATGCAGCAACTCGTGCGCAATCACGATGCTGTTAGTCCCCGCCATCGGCCGCTGCGCAAACGTATGCACCACCCCAATCAACCCCTTCTGCATCCCATGCGAATCCGGCACAGTCTCCAGCGTGGAAGGATCGTGGTACATCACAAACATCCGAACGCGCGGTGGTGCGCGCCCATGCGTATCAGCATTCCGCCACGCATACCACCGAAGCTTGAGACTCCACCAGACAGTACCCAGCAACCCGGCGTCCCGACTCAGCTCCGGCGGAAGCTGCCGCACCTGCGGATACAAGACAATGTGCACAGGCTCCGCCAACGGCTTACCGTAGCGGTGGGCCTCGCGCGTCATGAAGTCTTCTATATCCGCGAAGTCTTCAGTCTGAAGCCCCTCGACGTAACTCCGCGCCGCAGGCGTACCGTCCCCGTTAACGGGAAAAATGCCAACCCACAACGGCTGCTTCCAACGAGTGCTGTCGTGCTGCTCAAACCACGTGTGAACAGCCGCCCACAGCAGCACCAACAGCAGAATCAGAATCCGGATGTTTCGCCACACGATGGCTCAGGGCTGCAGGCGCGTCGATGTCCAGGGCCCGACGTCGAACAAGCCGTCAGGCTTCTTGTTTAACTTCCGCGTCCACCGTGCGCGATCATGAATCCGCGCATCCCCCTCAACCCACAGCTCCACGCTCTCAGCCCAGATGCGAAACCCACCCCAATGCGGCGGCCGTGGGACCACCACATCCTGAACACCACGCGCAGATGCGTCGAGATTGGGACTCAAAGAGTCGACGGGAGCATCAGGCACCGGTGTGCCGAACCGGGCTGCCGCCGACGCAACGGCCGCCTCCAGGTCGGCCCGAGAGCCAATGGGCTCACTCTGCTGGCTGGCCCAAGCACCCAGCCGGCTCTGCCAGGCCCGCGAAGAGAAGTAGTTGTCGCTGTCGGCGTCCGGGGTCTTCACCACAGGCCCCTCGATTCGAACCTGGCGGTGTAATGCATCCCAATGCATCACCACGGCGGCACGCGGGTTCTGCGAGAGCTGCCGTCCCTTACGCGACTGGAAATTCGTATAGAACACGACGTACCCAGGAACCGGGACGATCTCCTTGCACAGGACCACGCGCGCGGACGGCTGCCCTTCCGGGTCCACGGTGGCTACGACCATCGCATTTGGATTGGGCTGCTGTGCGGCCTTCCAGGCCTCATCCAGCCAGCGGCTGACGACGACGAGGGGTTCCGCAGGCAGCGGATCGGACAAAAGCTCGGTGTGGTAGCGCATTGCGTAATCGTAAACCACCCGATAAAAGGGTGGTCACTTCTGAACGACCCTCAAGACGAATTGCCATGGCGACCGACAATCCGAGCCTAGATGCCCTGCGCCAGCGCGTAACGGACATAGACCGTCAGCTCATTTCCCTTGTTGCGGAGCGCAAGCGCGTCAGTGGTGAAATCGCCCGCGCCAAGCGCAGCACGGGCTATCCGACTCGCGATTACGAGCGCGAGCGGGACGTCATTCTCGGCGTTCGAACAATGGCCGCCGAACTGGGGGTCTCACCCCAGCTAGCTGAGAACATCCTCAGACTCCTCATTCGTTCCTCCCTGACCACCCAGGAGCACGCGAGCGTCGTCGCGAAAGGTACTGGATCGGGTCGCCGCGCACTGGTTATTGGCGGCGGTGGAAAGATGGGCCGCTGGTTTGTGGAGTTCCTGTCTTCGCAAGGTTTCACGGTCGAGGTCGCGGACCCAGGAGCCGTCCCACCAGGCGTTGCCCGTGTGGACGATTGGCGCACGACAGATCTCAAGCATGATTACATCGTGTTGGCTACGCCGTTGGGTGTGACTGATGCAATTCTTCGCGAGCTTGCGCTTCGCCGTCCAAGTGGGGTGATTTTCGACGTTGGGTCGCTCAAGTCACCGCTGCGGGCGGGTTTGATGGCCCTCAAGTCATTGGGTTGTAAAGTCACCTCCGTACATCCGATGTTCGGGCCGGATACAGAGCTGCTGTCCGGTCGGCACGTAGTGTTTGTAGATCTGGGGTCCCCCGAGGCACTCGCGGCCGCTCGAGAGTTGTTTTCGCCGACGATGGCTGAGCAAGTTGTGATGAGCCTCGATGATCACGACCGTCTGATCGCGTATGTTCTGGGGCTGTCCCACGCGTTGAACATTGCGTTCTTCACCGCGCTGGCGGACAGCGGCGAGGCCGCGCCGAAGCTGGCAAAGATGTCCAGCACGACGTTTGACTCGCAGCTGGACGTGGCGGCACGTGTGGCGCAGGAGAGCCCGGACTTGTATTACGAGATCCAAAGCTTGAACGACTACGGTGCAGAATCCCTCGGAGCCCTCTCACGCGCGGTGGAACAGATTCGCACCGCGGTCATTTCGCAGGATCACGAGGCCTTCGTTGCCCTGATGCGCCGGGGACGCGACTACCTGGAAGACCGCCGCAGCGTGGCGGAGCGCCGCGCCTGATTTGAGCATGCGCCGTACTACTGAGCGTCACACGACTGCTTCCGACCGTATTGCACAGCTCAGCGCCGAGGTGCTGGCGCTTCAGACGCGTCTGGCGGAGTTGACCGACGAAGTCAGTCGCAACGACGCGATCCTGAAGAAGACCCAGGAGCGCGAGCTCGAGTTGCTGCGCGCCGGTTCGCTGGCGCAGCTTCTGGAGAAGTTGATTCACGGCCTGCGTTCGTCCTTCCAGCTCGACTCGGTAACGCTGCTCCTCCACGATCCCAACCACGAGATTCGCCACCTCCTCGCGGGCGATGGCTTCCTGCTCGAAGAGCTGGCGGAAGTTCAGTTTGTGGACGTGTTGGCCACCATTGCGCCGCGGCTGGGCAATCTGGAAAAACCCTGGCTCGGGCCGTTCAGGATGGCGGACCACGAGCTGATTGTCCCCAAGAATCGCCAGAACGGCAGCCTCGCACTGATTCCTCTGAGGAGGAGTGGCCAGCTCGATGGTGTGCTGGTGTTTTCGAGCTCGGATCGGTTCCGCTTCAACCGTGAGCTTGCTACGGACTTTCTCGCCCATCTCGGCGTCGTGGCCGCAATATGCCTGGAGAATGCCGTCAACCGCGCACGACTCGTGCGCAGTGGGCTCACCGACTTCCTCACAGGGTTCCACAACCGCCGTTATCTGCACGCACGCTTGTGTGAAGAGCTGGCCCGCGCGAAGCGGGACCATTTGCCGATCGCGTGCCTGATGATCGACGTCGATCACTTCAAGCGTATCAACGACGAGTACGGGCACCTTGCCGGGGATGCCGTGTTACGCGAAGTCGCCCAGCGCATCGACGATGAGATGCGGCTCAGTGATACGGGCGCACGGTTCGGCGGCGACGAGTTCGCCATTGTGTTGCCTCACGGTTCAGTGACGGACGGTGAGCGAGTAGCCAGTCGCGTGTTGGAAGCCGTCCGCGGCTCACCCATCGTCGTTAGCAACCAACGCTCCGAGCAGATCACGCTATCCATCGGCGTGGCCGCCGCCCGTCCGGACGGCAAAACCAAAAGCGACTACAGCGAGTTAGCCGAAAAGCTGATCGCCGAAGCCGACGCCGCCCTCTACCGCGCCAAAAGCGCAGGCCGCAACCGAGTAGAAGTCTCCAACGAGGAAGTAGTCGCCTAAGCAGCGGCTAAAAACGCGCCTTACCAGCCAGGCCGTTCGCACACAGCGTCCCCAGTCGCCCTGGGGCTCGCCCGTAGCAACGCGCGGCTGCGCAGAGCGTCGCCGGTCGTCGCATAACAACCGCGCGCATGGCGCAACGGCTACCAGTACCGACTGTCCACCAACGAGTGTGCCAACCTGCGCCGGCGTCCTTAAATCACCCGCCCCCCGCGCCCCCGCAGCAGCGCGATAAACACTGGCGCCCCCACCAACGCCATAATCGCCCCCACCGGCAACTGCCGCGGACTAGCCACCGTCCGTGCCAGCAAATCCGCAGTGGCAAGAATCGTCCCTCCCAGCACAACCGACGCCGGTGCCACCACCCGGTGATCACTGGTGCGAAACGCCAACCGAATAGCATGAGGCGTAATCAACCCAACAAACCCAACCGTCCCCGCATTAATCACCGCAAGGGCAGTCAACGTGGCACAAGCCACAAACAAAATCGTCCGCCAAACCTCAATCTGCAACCCCACACTCCGCGCCCGTAGCTCGCCAGCCGCGAGCACATTCAGCGGCCGCGCAATGAGCAACGCCAGGCACGCAGCCAACACAGCCGTCAGCACACTGCTCCAGGGACTCAACGCCCACCCCAGGTCCCCGGCAAGCCAAAACACCATCCCTCGAAGCCGTCCCGTATCGGCAAGCGCAAGCAACACACTAACGACTGCCCCGCAGGCACTCGCTACCACAACCCCCGTCAGCAATAACCGCGAAGTCCCACCCCCACGCGCGAGCAGATAAACGACGGCGACAGCCCCCAAGGCACCGAGCACGGCTGCGGACTGAACGCCCAAAGCCGCCGCGCCAGTGATCATGGCCAGGAGCGCGCCGACCGCAGCGCCCCCCGACACCCCGAGCACATAAGAGTCCGCCAAAGGGTTCCGAAACAAGGCCTGCAGCAAAACACCCGAAAGCGCCAGCAACCCACCCACGCCGAATGCAGCTAGCAGGCGCGGCAGCCGCACTTCCATCATCACGTTCCGAGCGGCCTCGTCCCCCGCTCCCAGGAGTGCCGAAATGGCCTGCTTGGCACTGATTCCTGAACCGCCGCTGACCAGCGAGGCCAGACAAATGGCGATGGCGAGGAGAAGCAGTAGCGTGAGTCCTTTCAGTCGGCCACTGTCGAGTGCTGCGTGTTTCACGACTCGTATCATCCCGCATACGTACCACCTTGTGGCAGACTGAATGCCTCGAGGCACAACGCAACTCATGAGTGACGTCATCGACTCAGACGGCTTTCGCGCTAACGTCGGCATCGTTCTGATGCGCGGTGCGGGAGACGTTTTCCTGGGAAGGCAGGTCGGAGGTCGGGGTTGGCAGTTCCCCCAGGGCGGCGTGCTTTCCGGAGAGCGGCTGCAACAGGCCGCATACAGGGAGTTGCATGAGGAGATTGGACTGTCGCGAACTGACGTCGAGTTCGTAGGCCAGACCACGCGCTGGCTGCGCTATCGGCTTCCGCCTAAGTACGTGCGCCGAAACCGGCATCCGATGTGCATCGGGCAGAAGCAACGATGGTTCTTGCTGCGACTGAAGCGGGAAGAGGCACAGTTCGACTTTGGACGTACCCCCGAGCCTGAGTTCGACCAGTACCGCTGGGTCAACTACTGGGAGCCTGTGCGTGAGGTCATCTATTTCAAGCGCGCCGTCTACGTGAGGGCGCTGACAGAGCTGGCGGCACTGGGATTTCCCGATGGTCCGCCGCCGTTTCCTGAATGGTGGGCGGAAATGACGCAGAGTGTGCTGATTCCGCCGCGCCCTGCGACAGCTCCGATTGGCTGACGACTAAGCGAGTCCATGCGCAGCTCAGACGGCAGACCCAACCTCGTCATTCGCTCGCATTCGCCCACGCGGCGACTCGTCCTTATCGGCGTGATCCTCCTGATCGCAGCGCTGGCGCTCTACATCGTCTACGAATATGGCCGCTTCAACGCGGGCTATGATCGTCTCGCCGCCGCTCAACAGCGTACTGAGCTGGAGGTCGAAATCGAGCGCCTCAACAAGTCCAATCGCGAGCTGCGTACGCATCTGGCGGAGCTCGACACTATTCGCATCGGTCGTGCGCGTGAACAAGCTGAGGTGACGCGAACGATCGGCGACCTTCAGGCTCAGGTTGCCAAGCAGACGCAGGAACTCGCTTTCTACCGCGGCATCGTTGCCCAGGGCGCAGCCGCCGTCGGCGTAAAGGTCCAGCAAGTGCACATCACGGCAGGTACCAAGGCCCAGCATTTCATGATGCACATTTCCCTGATGCGCTCCGTTCGTCCGGACAACGTGGCGGTGGGAAGCCTCGCCCTGAGCGTCGATGGCACGACGCCGGACGGCAAGCCGCAGACACTCGATCTGCCGGCACTGACGCCGACCAAGCTGAAGGATCTGCCCTTTAACTTCCGATACTTTGAGAACCTCGACCAGGACGTCGCCTTACCCGCAGGCTTCAAGCCAGAGAAAATGGCAGTAGAGATACGCTCTAATAAAAAGGATGTCGCACCTGCGAGCCAATCGTTTCCTTGGGCCGTGGATGCGTCCTAGACTGACTCATTAGAGAAACCATGTTCAGCCGCGATAAACAGCACGCTCGGATCGACACCCTCATTGGCAAGGCCTCGCGGGTCCATGGCGACATGGAATTCGCCGGCGGCTTGCATCTCGATGGCACGATCGAAGGCAACCTGCGGGCCGATCCTGTCGAAGGCTCGAGCCTGTCCGTAAGCGAGACCGGCTCTATCGACGGAAACGTGGAAGCCGCCAGCGTTATGTTAAACGGTGCAGTCAGGGGCGATATCATCGCCCGGGGCCGCGTCGTGCTGGGTGCCACTGCCCGGGTCCAGGGGAACGTCTATTACGGGGTCATTGAAATGACACTGGGCGCGCAGATTATTGGGAAGGTGACGCGCCTCAGCGATCAGCCGGCTGCCGAGGCTTCGCAGCCTGCATAGGCGGTCCCGGAAGGTGCGAGCGGATCGACGTGATAGACTCAGACTAATAGATAGAGGCCAAAGCTGATGAGTACTCCCGAAGCTGTAGTCGAAACCCCGGTGCTCCAATTCACGGACGCGGCTGCGCGGAAGGTCGGAGACCTCATTAAAGGTGAGGGCAACCCGAACCTCATGCTGCGCGTGTTCGTGCAGGGCGGAGGCTGCTCCGGCTTGCAGTACGGATTCGAATTCGACGAGGCAGTCCAGGACGGAGACACCTGCGTCGAAAACCTCGGCGTGAAATTGCTGGTGGATCCCATGAGCTACCAGTACCTCACGGGCGCCGAGATCGACTATCGCGAGGGACTCGAAGGTGCGCAGTTCGTGATTCGCAATCCGAACGCCACCACGACCTGCGGATGCGGGTCCTCCTTCACAGCTTAACGTTTGCCCGCCCCGCTGCCTGACGTACTCGCAGCTGTCGACCTCGGGTCGAACAGCTTTCACATGGTGGTCGCGCGTTACTCGCACGGCCAGCTCGTCATTATCGACAGACTTCGCGAGATGGTTCGTCTCGGCGCGGGCGTCGAGGAAAACGGGCGTATCGACAAGGAGGTCGCCGCACGTGCCCTCGGTTGTCTCCAACGTTTCGGTCAACGACTCCGTGACATGCATGCGGATAGCGTGCGTGTTGTCGGCACCAATGCGTTTCGCGTAGCGCATCGGAAGCAGGCATTCCTCGAGCGTGCGCGCGAGGCGTTGGGGCATCCGATTGAAATCATTTCGGGCATGGAAGAGGCGCGCCTCATCTACTCCGGCGTTGCTCACACGATGCCCAGTGAGCCCGGTCGAAGACTCGTCGCTGACATTGGTGGCGGCAGCACCGAGCTCATCATCGGTGATGGTCTGACACCACTGCAGCTCGAAAGTCTGCAGATGGGCTGCGTATCGCTCAGCGAGAGGTTCTTCCGCGACGGTAAGATCTCCGCCAAGCGTGTTGAACGTGCGCGGCTGGCCGCGCGACAGGAGCTCGAACCCGTTCAAGCAGCCTTCCGTCGACGCGGTTGGGAGCACTGTGCGGGAAGCTCCGGGACAGTCCGCGCCATCGGCGAAGCGATTCGTGAGCTCGACCCACAAGCGCTGACGATCACTTCTGCCGGCCTCGAGCGAGCGCTCAAGTACATCTCCGACGCCGGGCACACTCGTGAGCTGCGGCTGACTGCAATTACAGATGATCGTCGCCCGGTATTCCCAGGCGGCACCGTCATCCTCGCTGAGATCTTCGAAGTCCTGGGCGTGCAGGAAATGCGCATCGCCGACGGCGCAATGAGAGAAGGTCTCCTCTACGACATGCTCGGTCGCTTCAAGAACGAAGACGCCCGTGATCGCACCGTGCGCGCGATGCAGAAGCGCTATCACGTCGACGAGGCGCAAGCCGAACGTGTCTGCGCAACCGTCTTGGATTTCCTGGGACAAACTCGCGAAACCTGGAAGTTGGAAGGTCCCACAGCGGACTTCGCTCTCCGTTGGGCCGCGCAACTTCACGAGATAGGTCTAGACGTCGCACACAGCGGGTATCACCGCCACGGTGCCTACCTGCTCGAAAACGCGGACATGCCTGGCTTCCCGCGCGAAGAGCAGCGCCTCTTGGCGCGCCTCGTGGGTGGGCATCGTCGCCGCCTCAACTTGGAAGGCGTCGAAGAGTTGCTACCGCCTTGGGACAGCAAGGTGCTGTACCTGATCGTCCTGCTGCGCCTGGCTACGTTGCTGCATCGAGGGCGCAACTCCGCTGCACTACCGGCTATCGAGTTGAACGCCACGCCGAAGTCGCTGGAAGTTCAATTCCCCGCCAAGTGGTTGAGGGAGCATCCGCTCACCTCAGCGGATCTGCAGCAGGAGTTCGAGTACCTGCGGGATGCAGGCTTCCGCCTGCGCGTCTTCAGCCGCGGTCGCTAGTCAAGTCGCGAAGAGCGGGCTCACCCCCGGCGCGTAGAACGCCAACATTTCACTCTGCGCAATGATCGGCTTCTCGTCCGCCTTCCGGACCACTCTCTTATAACTCCCATCCGCCTGCAGCTCCCAGGCCTGCACATTGTCCTGCAGGCACAGGTTCAAATCCCGCAGGATCCGCTGCCGGTGAGTGTCACGTTGAATGGGGAAGGCGATCTCCACGCGACGGAAGAAGTTGCGCTCCATCCAATCCGCGCTCGCGCACCACATCTCAGACTCGCCGCCGTTGTCGAAACAGAACACCCGCGAGTGCTCCAAAAACCGTCCAACAATCGATCGTACCTTGATGTTCTCTGACACACCGGGAACCCCCGGCCTCAAAGCACACACCCCACGGATGATCAGATCCACCTTCACGCCGGCGCACGAAGCCCGGTACAGCGCCTCAATAGCCTGCGGCTCCACGAGCGAATTCATCTTAGCAATGACACGCGCGGGCCGCCCCGCGCGGGCGTGATCCGCCTCGCGAGCCAACTTCGCGATGATTGCGTCATGCATGCCAAACGGCGATTGAATCAGCCGGTTCAGCTTCGGTGTCTGTGTCAGGCTGGTGAGCTGCAGAAACAACTCGTGAACGTCCTGCCCGATCTCATCTTTACACGTGAACAGACCATAGTCCGTGTATGCCCGCGCCGTCTTCGGATGATAATTCCCGGTCCCCAGGTGGCAGTAACGCCGAATTCCACCCGGCTCGCGCCGAACGACCAGCGTGACTTTGGCGTGCGTCTTGTATCCAACGACGCCATACATAACGTGCGCACCGGCTTCCTGCAGCCGGTTGGACAGCTCAATGTTCGCTTCCTCGTCGAACCGCGCGCGTAGCTCAACAATGACAGTCACGTCCTTGCCGGCGTTGGCTGCGGCTACTAACGCTTCGACAATCGGCGATTCATTGCCGGCTCGGTACAAAGTCTGCTTGATGGCCAGGACGTGAGGATCCGCCGCTGCCAGGCGCACAAAATCCATCACCGGCGCAAAGCTCTGATACGGGTGATGCAGCAACATGTCGTTCTGCCGGATGACCGAGAACATGTCGTTGTTGGCAATCAACCGCTTGGGCAGCCCCGGCGTGAAGATCGGATACTTCAGATCAGGCCGTTGCACCAGGTCATAAATGGCCGACAGTCGATTCAGATTGACCGGACCCGGCATCCGGTACATATCAACGTCAGTCAGCGCAAACTGATGCAACAGGAACTGAACGATGTCCTCGGGGCAATCGCTGGAGGTCTCGAGCCGCACAGCCGCGCCATAGCGCCGATGTGCCAACTCGCCCTCGAGCGCACGCCGCAGGTCGTCGATTTCTTCCTCATCGACAAACAGATCACTGTTGCGGGTCACCCGGAATTGGTAGCAACCCAGCACCTCGATGCCCGCAAACAGCTTCTGCACAAACGTATGCACAATGACTGACAGCAGCATCAGAGTCTTGTCATTGTCCTCGTTGGGCACAGGCACCACCCGTGGCAAAGAGCGGGGCGCCTGCACAATCGCGTGCTCGCTGTCGCGGCCGAACGCATCGATGCCACGCAGTCGGACAATGAAGTTGAGACTCTTATTCTGAATTCGCGGGAACGGCCGGGCCGGATCCAGTCCCAACGGACTCAACACCGGCTCGATCTCGTTCTCGAAGTAGCGCTCCAGCCATTTCTCCGCGGCTGCGCTCCATTCCGAGCGCCCCTGCAGGGAGATGCCTTCCCTTTCCAGCGCCGGCATCAGAATCTCATTCAGGCAACGATATTGTTCGCTGCACAGTCGCATGGCCCGCGCGTGGATCGCCGCCAACTGCTCCTGCAGCGATAACGTATCCGTCGCAAACTGTCCCGACCCCAGCTCCAATAGCTGCTTGAGACCCGCCACGCGAATCTCAAAGAACTCATCCAGGTTGCTCGAGGAAATGCACAGAAATCTCAGCCGCTCGAGCAACGGCACAGTCTCATCAAAAGCCTGTGCCAGCACTCGTTGATTGAATTCGAGAAACGAGAGCTCGCGGTTGATGTAGTTCTGAGAAGCTTTGAGATCGGGTGAGTCCATGATTGTCCATTGTCAACTAGCGCGATACCAGTGCCGGGCCGATGGGTGCCTCCAGCGTTGCCAGAAAGGGTGCCGATTTCGCAACGAAATCCGCACGGAAGCGCTCCTCAATAGGAGAGGCGTCTGGCAATGGTACCGTCTGAGGATTCTTAAAAACACCGTTGACACGATATTCGTAATGCAGGTGTGGACCGGTCGCGAGCCCAGTCATTCCCACGTAGGCGACGACCTCTCCCTGAGCCACATGCGCTCCTGCGTGAATTCCCTTCGCAAAGCGCGAGAGATGGCCGTAGACCGTCGTGATGCTGCGGGAATGATCCAGCTCCAGCACATTTCCGTAACCGCCCTTGGGTCCCGCGTAGAGGACGCGACCATCGCCGGCCGCCCGCACCGGAGTGCCCATCGGAGCTGCGTAGTCAGTGCCTTTGTGGGCCCGGATGAGATTGAGAATCGGGTGATAACGGGTGCTGTTGAATTTGGAGCTGACGCGGCTGAACTCAACAGGCGCACGTAGGAACGCCTTGTGCAGGCTGCGTCCGTCAGGTGTGAAGTACCGGGCGGCCCCTTCCGCGTCGATATAACGAACGGCGGAGTAAGTGCGCCCCTGGTTGGTAAAGGCAGCCGCCAACACCGGACCGTCCTTCACATAGACCCCGTTCTGATACAACTCCCGATAGGTTACAACAAAGGAGTCCTTAGGCTGGATATCCAGCACAAAATCGATGTCCCACTGGAAGATGTCAGCCATGTTGACCGCTGTTTGGTCATGCGCACCGGCGCCGGTGACGGCTTCAAACAGGGAGGAGTTGATGACGCCTCGGATCGTCCGGGTCCGCCCCTCCAGGGGGTTTTGCAACACCTCGGCGTGCAGCCCATTGTCCGTGCGCTCAACTTTCAACGTCTCGTCTTCATTCAGCCTGCGCTCGAACCCGTCGAGCTCATCGTCGCGATACACAAAATGCAGCGACTCACCCAACCGCAGGTTGTCCAAGTGAGTCTTGATGCCCGGCTGGGCGCGCAGGTTGGCGAGGTCCGTGAGATTCAGGTTCAGCTTGCGGAAAATCCGATCGAGGGTGTCATTACGTGCCACCACGACATCAGTCGTGACGGCGTCTTGCTTCGGC